>ERZ1023458.15-NODE-15-length-129492-cov-125.301382_pt1 | contig 129492 bp, 112 predicted proteins | sample MGYA00380527_ERZ1023458 | MGnify/ENA primary metagenome ERZ1023458 (study PRJEB33173, sample SAMEA4830409) | metagenome | study: EMG produced TPA metagenomics assembly of the PRJEB25223 data set...
CGCAACGCAACGCAACGCAACGCAACGCAACGCAACGCAACGCAACGCAACGCAACGCAACGCAACGCAACGCAACGCAACGCAACGCAACGCAACGCAACGCAACGCAACGCAACGCAACGCAACGCAACGCAACGCAACGCAACGCAACGCAACGCAACGCAACGCAACGCAACGCAACGCAACGCAACGCAACGGCTAATTTTACGCTAATTAATACGGATATGGGGGTGGTACTATGACACTCCCGACCGAGCATTTATTTGCCGATACTAGCGAAAACTCATCGATCGCTCTACTCAAGCAGCACTTTCCCCAGTGCTTTGACAAAGACGGCTTGTTTTTGCCTGATAAACTGGCAGAACAGCTACAAACAGCCAATGTGCCTGTCAGTCGTGAATATTATACGATGAATTGGCTGGGTAAATCCTACGCACGCTACCTGTGCGACTGTCCGCCCATCACATTGCTCGGTGAAGACTCCGCTCACAATACGCAATCTCAAAACCAACACAGCCAAAACCTACTCATTAAAGGCGATAATTTAGAAGTCTTAAAGCACCTAAAAAACGCCTATGCCAATCAAGTCAAAATGATATACATCGACCCGCCTTATAATACAGGCTCGGACGGCTTTGTGTATCAAGACGACCGTAAATTCACCCCTGATGAGCTTGCCAAACTTGCCGATATGAGCACGGATGAAGCCCGTCGGGTGCTAGACTTTACCGCCAAAAAATCCAATTCCCACAGTGCGTGGCTGACCTTTATGTATCCCCGCCTGTATATCGCCCGTGAGCTACTCAAAGATGATGGCGTGATTTTTATCAGCATTGATGATAATGAACAAGCACAGCTGAAACTCTTATGTGATGAAGTGTTTGGGGAGGAGAATTTTGTTACTACTATTGCAGTTAAATTATCTGAGCCAACAGGGGTTAAAATGGCTCATGCTGATAAGCGAATACCCAAATTAAAAGAATATGTATTGTGTTATAAGAAATCTAAAAATATTTCTATTACGCCTGTTATGGAAAATAAGCCTGAATGGGATAGCGAATATAGAACAGTAATTTTAGGATTAAGCAAAAAAGAATTAGCTGAAATTAAAATAATTGCCAATAATGAGAATAGAACAAACGAAGATGTAAATTATGTAAATGGGGTAATTTCTAAATGTAGTTTTGATAGTGCTAGTACTGTTTGCAAACAGGAAACACAAAAAGAATTATCAGATGAATGGTTGTTTGAAAATGCTTTTAGGATAGTGCAATTTGTAACTATGACTGGTGGTGCTTTACGGCAAGCCAAAGATATTAAGCTATCAGGAGCTATTGAAAGTGATATGTTTTCAATAGTTACACCAAAGAAAAAATGTATTTTATAAAGACAGATTTTAATCATCAATCTGATTTACCTAGAAGCAAAATATTGTTTGCTGACGAATATTTGCAGATAAATACAGGTGATTTTTGGCATGATATTAAAACAACAGGGCTAGATAATGAGGGTGGGGTAGCATTTAAAAATGGTAAGAAACCACTTAAATTGCTAAATAGATTGATGGGTTTGACTGTGGGCAAAAACGACCTAATCCTAGACTTTTTCGCAGGTTCAGGCACAACCGCCCACGCTGTGATGCAATTAAACGCCGAAGATAACGGTAATCGTAGGTTTATTTGCGTGCAGATTGACGAACCAACCGACCCCAAATCCGAAGCCCGTAAAGCAGGCTATCCTACCATTTTTGAAATCACCAAGGAACGCATTATTCGTTCAGCCCAAAAAATTAAATCCGGAAACCCCGATTATCAAGGCGATTTGGGTTTTAAGATCTTTGAAACCATGTCTGATTTTCGTGCAACCGATGATGAGATTAGCCCACAGCTTGAATTCCCCGAAATGCTTCACGCTAATCTTGAGCCCAAACAATATGAAACTTTGCTGACCACTTGGTGCGTTTATGATGGCAATGCCCTGACCCAAAGTGTACAAAGCGTGGAATTAGGGGGTTATAGTGCCAATTTGTGCGGCACGACTTTGTATGTAGTTTACCCTGATTTTGACAGTGTGGCGATTAAAGCCTTGTTGGATAAATTAGATCATGATGCTGATTTTATCATTGAGCGGATTGTGTTGTTTGGAGAGATGGTTGAAAGCGCCAAGCAGCGTGAGTTAAAGCAGGCATTGGATACCTATAACAACAAAAAGAATGTACATTTGTCGCTATTGGTGAGGTATTAAGATGAAAACAGGGTTTCATTACGAAAAGCATTTACCTCACCAACAACAGGCGATAAGCTCAATATTAAGTGTTTTTCATCACGCCAATAAACAAGATAACGACAAGGGCGAAAATCCAACTTTGACATTGTCAGACAAGCAATACCAAGACAATATCCGCCAAATTCAGTCGCAAAATCAGATTGATAAAACGCCTGATTTTTCTAATATCTTAGATATTTCTATGGAAACAGGCACGGGTAAGACCTACACCTACACCCAAATGATGTACGAAATGCACCGTCAGCTTGGGGTATATAAATTTGTGATTGTGGTGCCGACTTTATCGATTAAGGCAGGCACAGAGCAGTTTTTAAAGTCAGATGCACTCAAAAACCATTTTCGCCTAGACTTTGATAACGCCTATGGGCAAACCCAAATCGAGCTGTATGTCGTACAAAGCCAAAAAACCAAAAAAGGCAAACGAAATAACCCCATGCCGTCTGAAATCATACGCTTTGTGCAGGCGGATAATGCCCATAAAATCCATGTTTTACTCTTAAATATGGGCATGGTAAACAGCAAAACGATGAAAGGTGAGGATAGTGGCAATGATGGCAGCGTGCTGCTGAAAGATAAGTTTAGCAAGCCTTTTGAAGCCATTGCGTCTACTCGCCCGATATTGATTATTGACGAACCCCACCGCTTTGATGACAGTAATAAAACTTGGCAGAGCTTAATGAGTTTTTCGCCACAATACATCTTGCGATATGGGGCGACATTTAATGATAGATTTAAAAATCTGATTTATCATCTATCTGCCATTGATGCGTTTAATCAAGATTTGGTGAAAGGCGTTACTGCCCATATTCAGACCATTGATGGCGATAAACAGAGAAAAGTCAGCTTTATAGATAGCGATGGTACAACCGCTATTTTTGAATTTGATAAGCAGAAATTTCACCTTAACAAGGGCGAGAATTTGCATAAAATCCACGCCCACATTAGCGATTTATATTTGGATAATCTTAATAGAACTAAGGTTGTGCTAAGTAATGGTGTGGAATTAAAAAAAGGCGATTCTATCAATCCATTTTCTTATTCGGACAATGTGATGGACATGATGATGCGTCATGCCATACGCTCGCATTTTGATAATGAACGAACACTCTTAAATCGAGCGGATAAAATCAAGCCCTTAACGCTGTTTTTTATTGATGACATCAAAGGTTATCGTGATGGTGATAAGATAGCGGGTAGCTTAAAAAATCGTTTTGAACATATGCTAAAAGGCGAAGCTCAAAAGGCATTGGAAACAGCAGAAGCAGGAACGGCGTTTTATCACTCTTTGCAGACGGTGCTAAACGATGTATCGGCGACGCATGGTGGCTATTTTTCTAAAGATAACAGCACGGACGATGAAAAAATCGCCCAAGAAGTAAGCGAAATTTTGCACGATAAGGAAAGTTTGCTTTCGCTGAATAATCCACGCCGTTTTATTTTCTCCAAATGGACCTTGCGTGAAGGGTGGGATAACCCCAATGTGTTTGGCATTTGTAAATTGCGTTCTAGTGGCTCTGAAACCAGTAAGCTGCAAGAAGTGGGGCGTGGACTGCGTTTGCCTGTCAATGAATATATGAGCCGTGTCAAAGATGGTGATTTTAAGCTGAATTATTTTGTGGACAGCTCTGAAAGCGATTTTGTCGCTAAGTTAAAAGCAGAAATCAACCAATCAAGCGAGCATGAAGTGGGTTATGAGATGTTCAACGATGAAGTTTTTGACAAAATCAAATCCGCCTACCCTGATGTTAAAAAACGCCTGTTGCTTAATGAGTTATATGCTTTAGGTGTGATTGATGATGACGATAATTTTACAAGCGATGGTTTTGAGCGATTAAAACGCCAATTCCCCAAAGCCTTTACGGTGGCGACGCTTAAAAACGGCAAAATCAGCGACAATAAAGATCAATCCAAAACCAAAGCCGCCGTGCGTGTCGGTAAATACGATGAATTAAAAACCTTATGGGAAGCCATTAATCAAAAAGCAGTTTTGCAGTATCAGATGGATGAAGATGATACCTTGGTATTATTTAAGGCTTTTTTACAGGATAATCAACAGCGTTTTACCGCCACAGGCATCAGTATTCAAACGCAAAAGATGATTAAAACGGCGGACAATCGGATAGATTTTCAAACCCAAACCAGTCTAGAAAATGAGCTGTTTGAGCCGATTGTTACGATGGGCTATCGAGAGTTTTTGACCAAGCTTGCCCAAAAAGCCTACATAAAAATCAGCACTTTGCATCAAGCCTTTTTTGAGCTAAAAGATACGCTTGATATTCGAAACTTTATGAATGATGACACGATAAGATTTATGTTATCTGGCTTTAACGATTATTTGCTGGCACATTCGTTAAGCAAGTTTGAAGTCGGTTATCAAAAAATCAGCAGTCAAGTTCACCCAACTAAGCTCACCGATAAACAAGGCAAGGCGTTATCAGAAATCGACATCAATCAAGACTGGGGCATGCTCAGCGAAAGCGAAACACCGCTTGATAGCTTTTTGTTTGATAAAGTGTTTTTTGATAGCGAAATTGAACATCAAAATGTCACAGACGACGAGATTAAAGAAGTGGTGGTATTCACCAAAATCCCCAAAAAAGCCATTAAAATCCCTGTGGCAGGCGGTGGAACTTATTCGCCTGATTTTGCCTATATCATCAAGACCAGTGGGGGCGAGCGTTTGAATTTGGTGGTGGAAAGTAAAGGCGTGGCAGGCGAGAGTCATTTGCGTCAAACTGAACAGCAAAAAATCAGGCACGCCGAGCGATGGTTCAAAACATTGAATCAGTGTCAGGGTATTGAGGTGAAATTTGTCACACAATTTGAAAGTGAAAGCATTAAAAAAATCGTAGAGCAGGCACTGTATTAGAGCGGTTAATTTTGATTGACAATGATGGGGATGAATGGCTAAAATTCCAAAACAGCATAAGCACCCTTTGATTTTGATTAACAATTATGTATACTGGCTGTGTATAATGTTACTCATATTTCTATATACATACATCAGCCAACAGTTAAAAGGCGGCTGACTTTATATCAAAATCAATACGAGGAATGTCCTATGGCTATCGTCAACAGTATTACTGATTTGATTGGGAATACCCCACTTGTCGAACTCAATCGTCTCACCGAAGGCTTATCTGCTCGTGTGGTGGTCAAGCTTGAGTATGCCAATCCAGCAAGTTCGGTCAAAGATCGCATTGCCCTTGCGATGATTGACGATGCCGAAAAATCAGGGCTTTTGACCAAAGATACCACCATCGTTGAGGCGACCAGTGGCAACACAGGCATTGGGCTTGCCATGGTGGCAGCGGCACGAGGTTACCGCTTGGTGATTACCATGCCTGAGAGCATGAGCCTTGAGCGTCGGGCATTGCTTCGTGCGTATGGTGCCAAGCTTGTATTGACCCCAGCGGCTGAGGGCATGGGCGGTGCCATTGCCAAAGCCAATGAGCTTGCTGCCCAAGACGGCTATTTTATGCCCCGCCAATTTGATAATTTGGCCAATCCACAAATCCACCGTGATACCACCGCCGAAGAGATTTGGGCGGATACAGATAGTCAAGTGGATATTTTTGTCTCAGGCGTGGGTACAGGTGGCACAGTGACAGGTGTCGGTGAGGCACTCAAAGCCAAAAAAGAAGGCGTTAAAATTGTTGCAGTTGAGCCATTGGCATCACCTGTCTTATCAGGCGGTGAAAAAGGCCCGCACCCAATTCAAGGCATTGGTGCAGGATTTATCCCATCCGTGCTTAATACCGACATCTATGATGAGGTCATCAAAGTCGCCAATGAAGATGCCTTTAGTGTGGCACGAGATATGGCAGCCAAAGAAGGCTTGCTTGTTGGCATCTCATCAGGTGCGGCAGTTTCGGCAGCACTTGAATTGGCAGCACGAGAAGAAAACGCAGGTAAGCTTATCGTCGTCATCATTCCATCATCAGGTGAGCGTTATTTGTCAACGGCGTTATTTGCTGATTTGGCACAATGAGTATCTTTTTAAATTGACCAAAATCTCCTTGTTGTTATAATAACAATAAGGAGATTTTTATTGGAGGGTGTATGACACCAACCGACAATTTTGATGATTTGCTTGCATTGATGGCACGCCTTCGAACCGATTGCCCTTGGGATGCCAAGCAAACCAACACATCTTTACAAAAATATGCCATCGAAGAGGTTTATGAGCTGATTGAAGCCATTCAGACCGACGATGGCTCGGCATTTGCTACCGAGCAGCTCAAAAGCGAGTTGGGCGATGTGCTATTGCAGGTGATTTTTCATACGCATTTATATCAAGAGGCGGGGCGTTTTGATATATCGGCTGTGATTTTGGCATTACAAGATAAGCTGATCCGTCGCCATCCGCATGTTTTTGAGCAAGAAAATTTACAAACCGATGCTGATGTCAAACGCCGATGGGATGAGATTAAAGCCCAAGAAAAAGCACATTTGGCGGCTTTGGGTCAGCCCATACGCCTGTTATCTGATGTCAAGGCAGGTAGTGCACTCATGCAATCTCAGCATTTACAAGACAAAGCGGCAAGCGTTGGCTTTGATTGGTCAAATCTGCAAGGTGTACTTGATAAACTCAATGAAGAATTGGGCGAGCTTTATGAGTTATTGCCTTTGGGTGATTTTAATTATAAAACAGATAAGCTAAGCGGTAATCAAAAACAAAAATTATCTGATGAGCTGGGCGATGTGCTGTTTGTGTTGACCAATTTGGCACGCCATTTGGATATTGATAGCGAGATGGCACTTCAAGGCACTGTCGGCAAATTTCGCCGCCGTTTTGCATTTGTTGAGCAGTCGCTGATGGAACGGGGTAAATCGTTTGAGAATAGTGATTTGACCGAAATGGATCGTTATTGGGAGATGGCAAAGGCAAATGAAACTTAACACTTTATCAGCCATCGCCTTATTATTTGGCGGTCTTTTGTATGCAGGCTTTGGATATGCCAACGAAGCCAAACAGTGCTATGCTGATGCAAATAGTGCCTATCAAGCACTGATGAGTACCCAAAAATCCAAACGCCTAAATATTAATACCGCAAGCCAAGCCGACTTTGTAAGCTTGGTGGGCGTGGGGCATAAGACCGCCCAAGCCATCGTGGATTATCGGCACGAGCATGGCAAATTTGACTCAGTTCAATCACTGATGAATGTCAAAGGTATTGGACCTGCCATTTTAAATAAGAACCGTCACCGCTTAAGCGTGGCAAATTAATCTTGAGCAATCATCAATTTTTTAACCCAACTGAAAAAATACCCAAAATCAAACTGATATTACCCCAACTTTGGTGAAAATATTGGTTTTTTATTCGCTTTTTTGATGGATAAGCGGTAAAATAAAGGATTTACTTCAGTCAGTTTTTGGGCAATGCCCCAGTAATCAAGGAGTAGGCATGGGCAAAACGCCTAAAAAGCCAAAACAAACCAAAAAGAGTATCCGTACCACACATTCAGCCAAATCGCTGCGACTACAAAAAGGCAGTTTGCCGCACAGTATTGTCGAGGTCATCGGCACACTACAAAAAGCAGGATTTGATGCTTATATTGTTGGCGGCGGTGTTAGAGACAGCTTACTTGGTTTGGCGCCTAAGGATTTTGATGCGGTGACCGATGCAAGACCGCATGAGATTAAAGCAATTTTTGGAGGTCGTTGCCGTATCATTGGGCGGCGTTTTCAGTTGGCACATGTGTATTCAGGTCGTGAGATGATTGAAGTTGCAACATTTCGCGCTCCGCCCAAAGACGATACACATACCACCGAAGATGGCATGATCACCCGTGATAATGTTTGGGGCGACATCGAGCAAGATTTTGCACGCCGAGATTTTAGCATTAATGCATTGTATTATCAGCCAATTAAGGGTGAAGTGCTGGATTTTTGTGGTGCGTTAAATGACATCAAAAGTCGTACGCTTCGCTTACTTGGCGATGCTCGAGTGCGTATTGAAGAAGACCCTGTGCGTCTGCTGCGTGCATTGCGATTTAAGGCGAAACTGGGTTTTGAATTTGATCAAGATTTGGCAAAGCAATTTTATCAAGATAATTGGACGCTTTTGGAGCAGGTTTCGGCACATCGCTTGTATGACGAAACCCAAAAAATGTTCGGTGGTGGCTATTTGATGCCGCTGTTGCCACTGTTGTTTGAACATGGGGCGATGCCAAGTTTGATGAGCTTTGCACCCAATGAGCCGACGCCTTTGATGATGGCGGTCGCCCAAAATACCGATCGGCGTATCGCAGCAGACAAAAGCGTCAATCCAGCCTTTTTTTATGCAGCGATGCTGTGGGAAAATTATCTGTATCAATTGGCGAAATATAAAAAGCGTGGCTTACCCTTTCATGAAGCACAGATTAAGGCCGCCGAAAAAACCATTGATGTCCAGCGTATCAAAACTGCCATACCTAAGTTTGCCGAACAATTCATTACAGATATTTGGCTACTTCAGCCCAAGCTTGTCAATCCAAGGGTGCGTGATATCGCCAATTTGGAGCGTTTGCCAAAGTTTCGTGCCGCATTTGATTTTTTGGTACTCAGAGAAGGTTATGATACCCATCTATTGTCTGAGCCGACCCAAAATATGGGCGTTTGGTGGCAGGCTTATCAAGATGCCAGTGCTGTTGATAAAGCGATGATGATTGAGGCATTTGGTACGCAAGCAGGCACGCCAAAGCGTCGCCGTGATCGTAATACCAAAAAAGATGCTAAGGCTCGTGAGCTTGAGCAGCTCAAAGAGTTGTCTTTGCGTGGTGACGATGAGGTAATCAAAACACGCCCTGAACCATTATTTGTGGTGGAAGGTGCAGAAGATTTAACCAAAAAAACCAAAGCACGAGCCAAATTGCCAAAGCCTGCCGTGCCTACGCCTGTCTTTGAGCCAGTGAATTTTACACAAGCTGATTTTGAAAAATTGCTTGCAAATGATGAGCCGTATATTCCAGCGGCTCGCCACCGTAAGCGTAAACCATCATCAACGCTATCCATCAAAGAGCGTGAACAAGGCTTGACCAAGCAGTTAGACGAGCATTGCTCTGGCTCTAAACACTCAACCCAAACAAAAAAACCATCACGCCATCAATCTCAAAACGCTGATAGCATCACTGATATTAAGCCTAGGCTTGTAGAAAATGAAGCCAAACCAAAAAGAACACGCCGCCGCAAATCCAATGCCAAACCAAAGGCAGACAGCATATGACCACTTGTTTTATTGGACTTGGTGGCAACATTGCCAATGAACTTGGCACTCCCACCGAGCATATCATCAACGCCGTACAAGCCTTCAAACAGTCGCCACATTTTACCGATGTGACAATGTCATCACTGTATCAATCCAAAGCCTTTGGCATCACCGACCAACCTGATTTTATCAATGCGGTATTAAGTGCCAATACCAGCTTACCACCGCTTGAGTTGCTTGATTTTTGTCAAGGTCTTGAACAGACCGCCAAAAGAGTGCGATTGCGTCATTGGGGTGAGCGGTCTTTGGATGTGGATATTTTGTTATATGGTGATAAACTCATTCATCATGAACGGCTGACCGTGCCACATCAAGGCTTATTTGAACGAAATTTTGTGTTAATCCCAATGCTTGAAATTGATGAGTGTTTGGTGGTTAATGGGCAAAAATTGGCGGATTTAAATGAAAGTAACAACTGGCAAGGTTTGAATAAACTGACATGAGTTTGGATAAACTGGCATCAAAGGAGCAGCACATGACCCCTGTTTTTATCAATCCATTTACCGATTATGGCTTTAAAAGACTGTTTGGTGAAGAAGCCAGTAAACCATTTTTAATTGATTTTTTAAACTCAATATTGCCCAAAAAACATCAAATTGCTGATTTGATTTTAAAAAACAGTGAGCGAATGGGCTTTACAGATTTTGACCGTAAAGCCATCTATGACATTTATTGTGAAAGCGTGGCAGGTGAAAAATTCATCGTTGAGTTGCAGCGTGCCAAACAAACCTTTTTTAAAGACCGAACGCTTTATTATTCAACATTTCCCATCATTGAACAAGCCCAAAAGGGCGATTGGAATTATGAACTTAAGGCGGTGTATTGTATCAGCATTTTGGATTTTTTATTTGATGAGCATAAAGATGACCAAGAGGTCATTTATAATGTTCAGTTAAAAGACCAAAACAATCAAATTTTTTATGAAAAATTTAATTTAATTTACTTGCAATTACCCAACTTTTGTAAATCAGAAGCGGAATTGAACACCAATTTGGACAGATGGTTATTTTTTATTAAAAATTTAGAAGACCTGCAGCACATCCCTGCCATTTTTCAAAATAGCTTGATTGAACAAGCGTTTGATAAAGCAAAAATTGCCAATTTTAACCCCCAAGAAATGAGTAAATATCGAGACAGTTTAAAAATATACTGGGATAACTATAATGTGGTCAATACCGCCAAACAAGAAGGTATTGAACAGGGGCTTGAGCAAGGCATTAAGCAAGGTCTTAAGCAAGGCATAAAGCAAGGCATTAAGCAAGGCCTTGAACAGGGCATTGAACAAGGTAAAAAACAACAAGCCCTTGAAACCGCAAAGACCTTAAAACAACTAAATACCCCTGTTGAAACGATTATCCAAGCCACCATGCTAAGTGCCGAAGAAATTAACCAGCTATGACTGAAACGGTCATCACTTCAACAGCCATTACCCTAAAAAGGCAATCCTATGAGCGACCAAGCCCCATCATCATCAACCACCCCCAAACCCAAAGCGCCCATCACCCTATCTACTTTGAACAAACTAAAAGCAGAGGGTAAAACATTTTCTTGCCTAACTTGTTATGATGCAAGTTTTGCTCACGCCATGCAGTTGGCAGACATTGACACCATTTTAATCGGTGATAGTCTGGGCATGGTTGTCCAAGGTCAAAGCTCAACCTTGCCAGTGGGCGTTCAAGACATGGTTTATCACACTCAAAATGTGGTGCGTGGTAATTCTCACGCCTTAATCTTATGCGATTTGCCTTTTATGAGTTATGCCACCTTATCTGATGCCATCACCAGTGCCAAGGCGGTCATGCAGGCAGGGGCGAATGTGGTCAAAATTGAAGGGGGTAGCGAGCTTGCTCCGATGGTGTCCGTTTTGGCAAATAACGGCGTACCCACTTGCGTGCATTTGGGATTAACGCCGCAGTCGGTCAATGTCTTTGGTGGCTATAAAGTACAGGGTAAAACGGACGCCCAAGCGGATAAATTGATGAAAGACTGTACGGCGGTGGTGAATGCTGGGGCGAGTCTTTTGTTGCTTGAATGCGTGCCAGCATCGCTTGCCAAAGCCGTTACCGAGCGGTTTGCTGTGCCTGTCATTGGCATTGGGGCAGGGGTGGATTGTGATGGGCAAGTGCTGGTCATGCACGACATGTTGGGCGTTTATACCCGAAAACCTGCCAAATTTGTCAAGAATTTTTTGACCGATGACAGCAACCAAACCAAAGACATTGTTGGGGCATTTAAAGCTTATCATCGTGCTGTCAAACAGCGTGCCTTTCCAACAGAGAAGCACAGTTTTTAGGATAAAAACATGAACATTTTTCACACCATCAAAGACTTAAAAAACGAATTAAACCCCTTACGCCACCAAAAAATAGCCTTAGTCCCAACCATGGGCAATTTACATGATGGGCATTTATCCCTTGTGGCACTTGCCAAGCAACATGCTGATATCGTGGTGGTGAGTATCTTTGTCAATCCCACTCAATTTGGGGCGGGTGAAGATTTTGCCAGTTATCCACGCACGCTTGATGACGATTGCCAAAAACTTGCCAAAGCTGGCGTGGCGTTGGTTTTTGCTCCAAGTGTGGACGAGATGTATCCTGTCTATCCGCCCAATGTTCAAATCCTATCAGGCAGCATCAGCAAGATATTATGTGGTCAGACACGCCCCACGCATTTTGACGGTGTTGGGCTTGTGGTGAGTAAGCTGTTTAATATCGTTCGTCCTGATGTGGCGGTATTTGGCAAAAAAGACTACCAGCAACTTGCCATCATTACCCAATTAGTGCAAGAATTAAATTTTGAGATTGACATTATTGGCGGTGAGATTGTCAGAGCCGATGACGGTTTGGCGTTATCGTCTCGCAACCAGTATTTGACCAAGCAAGAGCGTGCCATTGCCCCACGGCTGGCACAGGTCTTACAACAGCTTGCAGGTGAGTTAAAGTCTGCCAGTGTTGCTGATTTTGATACGATGATACAAAAAACCAAAGACAAATTAACTTGCGATGGTTTTACGGTGGATTATTTGCAAGTACTCAATCAGCAACTGCAACCTGCTAGCCGCCATGATAAGCATTTGGTGATTTTGACCGCTTGTTATTTGGGTAAGGCAAGGCTGTTGGATAATTTGGAAATTACCTTAAATCCATGTTAATAATCCATGTTAATAATCCATGTTCATCTAAATCCATGTTAATGGTTTTGCTTATTTTGTTAAGGAAATATGATGCCCAAGCTCATTGCCCCAAACTCAATCATTGTGGTGTCAGGGCGTTCAGGTTCAGGAAAAACCTCCGTGCTCAACACCTTAGAAGATTTTGGCTATTATCCGCTTGACAATTTGCCTTTATCCATCGTGCCACTTGCCATAGAAAAATTGGTCAATGACAGCCAGATTCATCGCATTGCTGTGGGCATAGATGTCCGCACGCCCAAAGCGGATTTATCCAACTTTGGTCAAGTGTATGACAGCTTGATACAAACCTATGGCAAGACCGCTTTGACTGTGGTGTATGCCACCGCCCAAGATGATGTACTGGTCGCGCGCTATGATGCCACTCGCCGAGTGCATCCATTGATGGCGATGGCTGGCAATCTGCCCAATGCCATTCAAAAAGAAATTGAGCTGCTTGAACCGATTGCCTGTCATGCTGATATTAAAATTGATACCAGTTTGTTAAACATTCATGAGCTAAAAAACAGCCTAAGACAACATTTGGGCGTGGATAATCATATCATCGTTAATGTGCTGTCGTTTGGGTTTAGGCATGGCACGCCCAAAGATGCTGATTTTGTCTTTGATGTGCGTACTTTGCCAAACCCACATTGGCAGATGGATTTGCGTCCTTTGACAGGGCTTGATGCGCCTGTGCAGGAATTTTTTGCCCAATTTCCTGCCGTGTATGAGCTGACGCATGACATCGGCACATTTTTATTAAAGTGGCTGCCTGATTTTATTGAGAACAATCGCCATTTTGTGACCATCGCCATTGGTTGTACAGGGGGTAAACACCGCTCGGTATTTGTCAGCCAAGCGGTGGGGGAAATATTAACTGGTCATTTGCCTGATAAAATGCAGGTGAATGTTAAGCACCGTGAAAAATCTTTTTGGTGAGTTTATGAATGTGATGATAAATCAATTATTACAAGGGCAAGCGGTAGAGTGGCAAACTTTGGGGGAGATTTTGGTTAGAACCAAAGGAACAAAAATAACCGCAGGAAAAATGAAAGAGCTTCATAAGAACAATGCCCCAATTAAAATCTTTGCAGGCGGTAAAACTTTTGCCTTGGTAGATTTTGATGACATTCCACAAAAGGACATTAATCACAAGCCATCAATCATTGTCAAATCTCGTGGTATCATTGAATTTGAATATTATGACAAACCATTTTCGCATAAAAATGAAATGTGGGCATATCATTCACAAAACCCAAATATTAACATTAAATTCATTTATTATTTTTTAAAGCAAAATGAACCGTATTTTCAAAAAATTGGCTCAAAAATGCAAATGCCACAAATTGCAACCCCAGATACTGATAAATTTAAAATCCCCATCCCGCCCCTATCTGTCCAAAGTCAAATCGTGCAGATTTTGGACACATTTACCGAGCTGACCAAACAGCTGACCACTGAGCTTAGCATGAGACAAAAACAATATCAGTATTATCGGGATTTTTTATTATCAGAACATGAATTGGCAAAAGTGGGATTTGAATGGAAGACTTTGGGGAAACTAGGAATAATAAATCGTGGTAAAAGAGTGGTAAAAAGTCAGTTAACAACAGAAGGTGTTTATCCAGTTTATCAAAACAGTTTACAGCCTTTGGGATATTTTGATAAATCTAATGTTAAAGCAAACACAACTTTCATGATTACCGCTGGTGCTGCTGGTGAAATTGGTTATAGCAACTATGCCTTTTGGTCGGCAGATGATTGCTATTATTTTGATTGCCCCAAAGATGTTTTAGATGATAGATTTTTGTATCACAGTTTAAAAAAGCAACAGAATAAGATTTTTTCACAAGTTCGTAAAGCAAGCATTCCAAGACTTGGTAGAAATTCCGTTGAAAATATAAAAATCCCAATCCCACCCCTATCCGTTCAAAGTCAAATCGTTGCCATTTTGGACACATTTGACACGCTGACCCAATCCATCAGCGAAGGTCTGCCCAAAGAAATACAGTTACGCCAAACGCAATATGAGTATTACCGTGAGCAGTTATTAAATTTTAAAGCGACGATTTAACAATTTAACAATTTAACGATTTAACAATTTAACGATTTAACGATTTAACGATTTAAACAATCATGATTAAAAGGTTATTATCCATGAATGTCAAAACACCCAACCCAAAAACCGCCAAACATATGGCGACAAGCGTGATTTTTATGCTGTTTATGCTGGCAACTACGCCCAGCTGGGCAACCGATGGCGATGCTGTTCAAACCAATCAAAACAGCCAAAACAGCACCACCGCACAAAAGGCCGATGAGTTTTTTGAATTGGCGGTTCGCTATGATCAGGCATCAGATTACCCCATGGCGGTGCGTGAATATCAAAAAGCGGCCGAGCTTGGGCATGTAGAAGCGATGTATAATTTGGCGGTTGCCTATTTTCAAGGCGATGGTGTCCAGCAAAATTATCAAAAGGCACAGGCGTGGTATCAAAAGGCGGCGGATATGGGTCATGCCAGTGCTAAGTATAATTTGGGCAGCATGTATTTTTATGGGCAAGGGGTTGCTGCAAATCAAAGCCACGCACTCGCACTCTGGCAACAGGCCGCCAAACAAGGCAACGCAAAAGCCGCCCATAATATTGGCGTGTACTATTACAAATCAAATCTTGAACAAAATAAAGCAGCAGCAAAACAGTGGTTTTTGGTCTCGTGTCAGTTGGGCTTATCTGATGGGTGCATTAAGCATGATAATTTTGATAAATTAACCACAAATTAATGATAAATTAACGATAAATTAATAATAAATATAAGGTATCTTATGATTGATTGGTCAAAAATGGACATGCGTGTTTCACGCACTGAGATTAAAAAATCCCATGAGCGTTTGCAAGCATTATCCGAACCGCTTGCCAAATTGTCCAAAAAACAGCTTGCCAATTTGCCAGTAAGTGAATATTTTTTGGATGAATTAAAGCATTTAACCAATATAGACAGCCATGCCGCCAAAAACCGCCAAATCAAACGAGTGGGTAAACTCATTATTGAAGAAAACCGCCACGCTCTAACGCAGGCATTATTTGAATGTCAATTTACCCCCGAGCAAATTGCCAAGATTGAAACATGGTATGACCGCTTAAAACTGTCTGATGAAAACACCATTAAGCAGTTTGTTAAGCAATTTAAAAAGGCGGAATATAACAGTATTTATCAACTGCTTTTGTGGATAGAATACGCCAAACATTTGGGCGATGATGAGCTATTGGCTGAAAGCGTGGCGGATTTTGAAAGTTATGTTAAAGAGGTGGCGATATTGTCTAAATGATGATTTGATGGCTGGGTTTTGTCTTGGCATGAGTGTAATATAATGCCGTGCATCGATAGTATCGGTATCAAAAGATTGCCGATTTTTAGGTACAGCCCAATCATTAATCTAATCACTCAATCATTATCAGCTAATTTACCAAAAAATACCGATAAATCATCGGTATTTTGGCAGACGAAATAAATGCACAGATTGGCTGATTTTAACATTTGTGGGTTATTGTTTTTCTTCACGCACTTTATTAATCAAAAAATCCACAACTTGGGGTACTTTGGCAGCTTCGCCAGAAACCACATACTTACCATGAACAACCACAGCAGGCACGCCAGACAGACCATAGCGTGTCGCACCTGCCTTGGCACGCTCGATTTTGGTAGTTACGGCAAAAGAATTATACAGGCTGTCAAATTTGGCCTTATCGATGCCTTTAGAGGCGTACCAGTTACCAAGCTCTTGTTGTGAGCTGATAATATTGCGATCGCCATCTTTGTGGACGGCATCAAATAATGCTTGATGGGTTTTTTCTTGGGCATCTAGTTGCTGGGCAGCATAAAAGCCACGAGCACCCACTTCCCACACTGGATTCATCGCCGCAGGTGTCTGAAAAAATGCCACATCAGCAGGGCGTGTTTTTGCCCATTTTTGCATATGTGGCTCAAGATGATAGCAATGTGGGCAACCGTACCAAAAAAATTCACGCACCACAATGACATCACCTGCGATAGTTTCAGGATTGGGCAATGTTTTATAGTCCTGACCTTCGACAAAGTTTGCTTGTGCCAAAGTTGCAACACTTAGCGTGGTCGTGAGTAATGCTGTTTTTAATGCAAATTTCATAAAATTTCCTTGTTGTAAGATAGAACCTAAAACTTGATCATGATATCAATGTTAAAGAAAAAAATCTGATGAGCTATAGTTTATCGTATTTTTTGTCAAATGTGGCAACAGTTTTCTTAAGGTTTCGTTGCAGATTGTGTAAATTTTTTGCCATCAGTGTACGGCCTATGCTGGTTTATTTTGGTATGATCTTGATGGTTTTATCATGGATTGTATTTGATTTTTAAGAGTTTTGGGTGCTTAAGATGAGTAATGATGGCCTTAAATTGTAAAAGTAGTCAAATACCGTTAAAAATGATAAAATAAAAAAATTTAGCCAAATAAAACAAAACCAAAGGATGATGCCATGCAAAGTCATGATACTACCACCATCAACGGCATAAACTCTGCCAGCGATACCAACCAAACGATCAATAATGCTGATTTTGACGAAATTGGTAAATTCACCAAATTGGCTGATGAGTGGTGGGATCGCATGGGTGCGTTCAAATCATTACATGATATCAACCCGCTGCGTCTAAACTGGATTGAAGATCGTGTTAATGACTGTTATGGTTCATCGTTGGTTGCCAAATCGGTCGTAGATATCGGCTGCGGTGGGGGGATTTTGGCACATTCGATGGCGGTGCGTGGTGCGAGCGTTTTAGGGATTGACTTAGGTGATGAAAACCTAAAAGCGGCCGGTATCCACGCCGCCAAAACAGGCATAGATGGGCTTGATTTTCGTTGTATTGCTGCAGAGGAGCTGGCAGTAGAATATGCTTCTGGTTTTGATGTCGTGACTTGTATGGAGATGCTTGAGCATGTGCCTGATCCTAGTGCGATTGTGCAGGCGTGTTATGATTTATTAAAGCCAGGTGGTGTATGTGTGATGAGTACCATTAATCGCAACCCAAAATCTTATTTGTTTGCGATTATTGGTGCTGAATATGTCTTAAATTTGGTGGATAAAGGAACGCACGATTGGCATAAGTTCATCACGCCAGCGGAGTTAGACCAAATGGCGATGAGCGTTGGTTTTCAAAGATGTGATTTAATCGGACTGCACTATAATCCTATTACCCAGCATTATTGGCTGTCTAATAAAAATGTTGATGTCAATTATATGATGGCATTTACCAAACCAAGCACGCAAACAGACGCACCAAAACATACCTAAGGAAGCTTTATGACACAGCCCATCCAAGCCGTGTTTTTTGATTTGGACGGTACATTGATTGATACCGCACCTGATTTTGTTCGTATCATTCAGCAGATGTGTGCCGATGAGGGACTATCTGCCCCCAGTGAAGCAGCGATACGAGAGCAGGTGTCAGCAGGTGCGCGTGCCATGGTTCAGCTGATGTTTGCCGAGCAACTTGGGCAGGTCTGTGATGACGATTCACAACTATTAAGCCGCCGCCAAGCTTTTTTGGATCGTTATGAAATCGATGTCTGTGTAGACAGCCGAGTATTTGAAGGGCTTGAAGTCTTGCTTGAAAAGCTTGAAGCGTATCATATCCCTTGGGGTATTGTTACCAATAAGCCACGCTATTTGGCAGAAAACTTATTGGATAAGCTAAATTTATCATCACGATGTGGTGTTTTGGTCTGTCCTGATGATGTCAAAAATCCCAAACCCAACCCTGAGCCTTTATATTTGGCGTGCCAAAAAATTGGCGTTGAACCTTTGGCATGTATTTATATTGGTGATCATCGCCGAGACATTGAGGCAGGGCGGGCTGCTGGCATGCAGACAGCCATCGCAGGGTTTGGTTATTTATCGGCAACGGATTTGGCAAGTATCGATACTTGGGGCGCTGATGTTATCATGCAGACACCCAAAGCGTTGACGGATTGGGTTTTACAACAAGTTTTATAAGATGACTTTCATTGTCACTTAAGTGGGTTATTGTTAGACCCAAAAGGTATTATATTACCTTATTCTCTTCTCATAAATTTCATATAAATTTAACACAGAGCGAACATAAAACGCTCAATTAGCCATTGGATAAAAAAATGACAACCATGCGTTCACATGATGCAATTCGTGATTTTCAATTCACCAAAGACAGTCTAAAAGATAAAATTATTTTGGTGACAGGTGCAGGCGATGGGATAGGCAAAGTTGCTGCTTTAACTTATGCCAAATGCGGTGCAACGGTTCTTTTGCTGGGTAAAACTCAATCAAAACTTGAAGCGGTTTATGATGAAATTGAGGCACTTGGGTTGGCGTTGCCTGCCATTTTACCCATGGATCTTGAGCGGGCAGATTTTGCACAGATGCAGAAGCTGGCAGGCTTAATTGAAAAAGAATTTGGACATCTTGATGGCGTGCTACATAATGCAGCCATTTTGGGGGCATTGACGCCACTTGAGATGTACGATCCGATCACCTTTGAGCAGGTCATGCGGGTGAATATGACGGCCGTATTCATGCTGACCCAAAGCCTAATTCCGCTACTGCGTGCAGCCCAAAGCGGCTCGGTGGTATTTACAAGCAGCAGCGTGGGTGCAAGACCAAGAGCGTTTTGGGGTGCTTATGCACTCTCAAAACAAGCGGTTGAGGGTATGGCAACCATTTTCACCCAAGAAACCCAAAACATGACAGCACTTCGGTTTAATTGTATCAATCCTGGTGCAACTCGTACCAATATGCGTGCGCACGCTTTTCCAGGTGAGGACCCTTATACACTTAAGACGCCTGAGGATATCATGCCAGTTTATGTGTACTTGATGACAGATGGGGCAAGTGGTATTAAAGGTCAAGTGATTGATTGCCAACCAAAAAATACTTAGCCAATCAAGCCAACACAAATAACATCATGACTATCATCAAATAAGCCTTAACCTACGCTTTTTAAACCAGTCGTGGCAAATTTTTCAATCAAAACTTCACCAAATGGGTGTTACTGTGAGTTTGTTTCAAAACTTTATGATTATTCTTGTACTGATTTTGACATCGAGTTTTTTCTCGATTTCAGAAATTGCTTTGGCAGGTTCAAGAAAAATCAAACTTAAATTACTGGCAGAATCAGGCGATGACCGTGCCGAGAAAGTCTTGAAATTGCAAGAAAATTCAGCTGATTTTTTTGCCACTTCACAAATTGGCCTAAATGCTGTCGCCATTTTGGGCGGTTCGGTTGGTGAAAGTGCATTGCGTCCTTATTTTGCCGAATGGATTGGCTTGGTATATCAAGGGATTTGGCTTGATACCATCGCTTTTTTTTCGTCGTTTGTTTTGGTAACACTGCTATTTATTTTATATGCTGACCTGATTCCCAAACGCATTGCAATGATTAATCCTGAGCGAGTGGCTTTGGTGGTCATCAATCCGATTTTATGGACAATTCGTGTGGTCAAGCCTTTGGCATGGATCATCAATACCATCGCAGATGTGACTTTTCGGCTTTTTAAATTTGATACGGCTCGTGATGACAGTATCACCTTTGACGATATTTCTGCCATTGTTGATGCTGGGGCAGAGGCTGGCGTTCTGATGGAACAAGAACAACATTTTATCGAAAATGTTTTTGAGCTTGAAGAACGCACCGTACCATCATCGATGACGGCTCGTGAGGATGTGGTGTATTTTGCACTCAGTGAAAGTGAGGAGAGCATTCGTCAAAAGATTGCCGATTATCCTTATTCTAAATTTTTGGTCTGTAATGAACATATTGACCAAGTCATCGGTTATGTTGATACCAAGGATATTTTGGTACGAATTTTAAGCGAACAGCCAATTTTTCAGCTGAATGAATCTACCATTCGTAATGTACTGATTATTCCAGATACACTCACTTTATCTGAGCTTTTGGATAAATTTCGTGCCAGTAATGAAAAAATGGCGGTAGTCATTAATGAATATGCATTGGTCGTTGGGCTGATTACACTATCAGATATTATGATGACTGTCATGGGTGATTGGGCAGCTGCTGAGCCTGAAGATTTGCAAATCATTCGCCGTGATGAAAATTCATGGCTGATCGATGGGATTACGCCGATTGATGATGTTAAACATGCCCTTGATATTAATGAGTTTCCCGATTGGGATCATTATGAGACGCTGGCGGGCTTTATTATGTATCGCCTGCGTAAGATTCCACGCCCTGCAGATTGGGTAGAGCATGAGGGATTTAAATTTGAGGTGGTAGATATCGACCATTATAAGATCGACCAACTTTTGGTAACTCGCTTAGAGCAACTGCCCAAGCACGAAGACTGATATGAATATCCTGCCTTTATGAACACAAAGTTCGGTGGTTTACTGTCTGGTTTGATAAGCGATTGGCTTAATCGACAAGTATCATTATCATAAGGAGCCTGTATGGCATCAAATACACGATTTGGTTTACCCATTTGGTCAATGCTCTTACCATTGGTGGCTTGGGGGTTATTTTTTGTGGGCATAAAAACCCATCTACTGTTACAAATTTTGGGGGGTGTGTTTTTAATTGGTAGTGTGTTATCAGCAGTTTATCATACAGAGGTGGTCGCACATAAGGTCGGAGAGCCTTTTGGTACCATTATTTTGGCATTAGCCATTACCATCATTGAGGTCGCACTCATTATCTCGCTCATGGTCGCAGGTGGGGATAATGCAGCGTATTTACCTCGTGATACGGTTTTTGCAGCAATTATGTTGATTTTAAATGGAATTCTTGGGATGTCGCTGATGATTGGCGGCCTAAAACATCGAGAACAATTTTTTGGGCAAAAATCTGCCAGCACTGCATTGATTACACTGGTCTCAATTTTGGTGATGACCTTAATTTTACCAAATTTTACCACTTCCACCACGCAAGGCACTTATTCATCAGCACAACTTATTTTTGTGGCGGTGGCATCTTTGGTCTTGTATGGTTCATTTATCATGGTTCAGACAGTGCGTCATCGTGATTATTTTTTGGCAGCTGATGATGATTTGGATCATCATGCCCAACCACCAAGCACAAAGATTACAACCATCAGCTTTATATTTTTGCTAATCTGTTTGGGCATTGTGGTCATGCTTGCCAAGAGCCTAAGCCCCAGCATTGAGGCGGCAGTTGCTTATATGGGTGCACCAGTAGCGTTGGTTGGGGTGATTATTGCAGCGGTGGTGTTATTGCCTGAGGGATTGGCGGCATTAAATGCGGCACGCCACAATCGTTTTCAGACCAGCTTAAACTTAGCATTAGGTTCAGCATTGGCAAGTATTGGCTTAACCATTCCTGCTGTCACCATTGTTTGCTTAATTTATGATATTCCATTGGTGCTAGGCTTAGATGGTAAATCTATGGTATTGCTTGGTTTATCAACTTTTATTGTCATGCTGTCACTGAATCAAGGACGCACGAACATTTTATACGGTATTGTATTGTTGGTGAATTTATCGGCGTATGTCTTTACCATCATTGCACCGTAAATGGCCACGATTGTCGCCCCTTAAATTTAGTCAAATGATGGGTAATATTTTGGGTTGTCTCATGAAAATATCGCCACTCATCTTAATGTTAAATGACTTATCATTAAGATGAGTCGTTTTTTATCTTGCATTTTAAAAATTATAATTTATAATAACTACTAATATATTTATTACTATTTATAATTAAAAGGAATCACGGTGAGCGTAACACTAAGACAGCTCAAGGCCTTTTTGTTGGTAGCTGAACAAAATAGTTTTACCAAAGCAGCCGAGACATTGTGTCTCACACAATCAGCATTGTCTGGATTAATCAAAGAGCTTGAACAGAATTTGGGTGTCAAATTATTTGACCGCACAACTCGCAAACTGCATTTATCTGATGCTGGTATGCGACTTTTGCCACAAGCTCGGCGTGTGCTTAATGAGATGTCAGTTTTAAATGAAAAGGTGAATAACCTAAAATCACTGCATCAAGGGCATGTGCGTTTGGCAGTTTCGCAACAATTATCAGCAAGCACGATGCCAAAATTTGTGGCAAAGTTTTGTGATATTCACCCAAATATTCAAGTGACACTCACCGATTGCTCGGTTGATGATGTGGTGGAACATATTGAAAATCTAGAAGCAGATTTGGGCGTTGCCCCAGAGCGGGTGCATTCTGATGATTTGCAGGCGGTGGTGTTATTTTCTTCGCCATTTTATTTGGTGTTGCCTGCCACCCACCCATTTGCCAAAAAAGATGTTTTGCGTTGGACGGATTTATTGAATGAACGGCTAATTACACTCAATGGCCCGTTTATTAAAAGCCTACAAAATGAACTGCCTGCTCAAATTTCAAGCCGTATTTTTAATTCTGAGTTTGAGGTAAATTTTTTATCAACTGCACTTGGAATGACCCGAATGGGACTTGGCGTAACCTTATGCCTATTATACGCTGCTGAATGGGTGGAACAAAATGGCTTGGTGACGCGTCCTATTGCCGACCCTGTGGTAGAGCGTAAATTTTTATTATATACGCACAAAAATCGCTCATTATCACCTGCAGCGTTGGCATTTAAGGAGTTTTTAGAACAAAATGCCCATGAATTTTTAGTCAGTCATTCAAAAGTATCAGGTATCTAAGCTGCCATTGTGATGATACATTGTGTGACAAATTTTATGCCAAACTTTTGCCCAAAAGGGTTGAAATTTGCATTATACTAAATAAGTTTTAATCAACTTAACAATTAAAAGGATGAATCAATGTTTGAACATGTAACCGCTTATGCAGGCGACCCAATTTTAGGCTTAATGGATAAATATGCCCAAGACCCACGCACTGACATTAAAGTCAATCTTGGTGTGGGCGTGTACTATACCGAAGATGGCAAATTGCCTGTACTTGATTGCGTCAAAACCGCCGAATCCAAAATCACCAATCCGCCCCGTCCACGAGGATATTTGCCAATGGATGGTTTGCCAGGTTATCGTAAGGCATGCCAAGATTTGTTATTTGGTAAAAATCATCCTGCAGTTTTAGAGGGGCGTGTTGCCACGATTGCAACTTTGGGCGGTTCTGGTGCATTAAAGGTTGGTGCTGATTTTATCCATGAGTGGTTTGCTGATGCCAAATGCTATGTATCAGACCCAACTTGGGCAAATCATGTGGGTATTTTTGAGGGTGCAGGTTTTGAGGTGGCAAAGTATCCTTATTATGACCCAAAAACTATTGGCGTAAAATTTGATGAGCTGTGCGAATTTTTCAAGACTTTAAATGAAAATGATGTGGTGCTACTACACCCATGTTGCCATAACCCAACAGGGGTTGATTTGACCCGTGAACAGTGGGATGCACTATTACAAATCGTCAAAGATAAAAAGCTAATCCCATTTATGGATATTGCCTATCAAGGTTTTGGCGATGATATGGATAGTGATGCGTATGCCATTCGTCGTGCGGTGGAGCTGGGATTGACGGTATTTGTCTCTAATTCATTTTCAAAAAACTTGTCACTTTATGGTGAGCGTGTGGGCGGTTTATCTGTCGTTGCACCAACCAAAGAAGAAGCAGATGTGGTACTTGGTCAATTAAAATTTACCGTCCGTCGCATTTATTCAAGTCCAGCTGCACACGGCAACTATGTTGTTGATGCGGTCATGAATGACGAAGCATTGTTTGCGTTATGGATTGGTGAGGTATATGAAATGCGTGACCGCATTCGTGATATGCGTCAAAAACTCCAAGACGCATTAAGTGCTAAACTGCCTGAGCGTGATTTTAGCTATTTTACCAAACAGCGTGGTATGTTTAGCTTTACAGGACTAACCAAAGAGCAAGTGATTCGTTTGCGTGAAGAATTTGCGGTATATATGGTTGAAAATGGGCGTATGTGTGTGGCAGGTCTGAATAATTCTAATGTAGAATATGTTGCCAATGCTATGGCTGAAGTGCTTAAGTAAGCTAAGTCACCTGTCATAAAACCAAGCACCAAATTTTTAAAAATTTGGTGCTTTTTGACAGTTGAATATAAATCATGGTAAAGATGGATAAATCTTAGGCTAAAAATCTTAGGCTAAAAAATCACACAATATTAGAGCAATCCCCAATTTAGCACAACAGGTTTTAATGATTGCGACAAATTTCGTGATGTTTCATGTGAAACCTAAAACCTAAAAGGTCATTAAATTACCCCATAAAAATAACCATAAATATCATGACATGCCCAAATCTTCGACGATTTGGGCATGTTGTTTGGCTTAAGCTTACCTGATTAATAGTTAGGCTTGGCTGCGTAGATACTGGGTTAGCAACGCCACAGGACGACCTGAGGCGGTATTGGTGCTACCACTCTTCCAAGCAGGGCCTGCGATATCAAGATGCACCCAAGCTTGACCTTCCTTGATGAACCGTTGCAAGAAACATGCTGCGGTAATTGAGCCTGCTTCACGCCCGCCAATATTTTGGACATCAGCAATTTTTGAATTAATCTGCTCATCATAGGCATCGTCTAAAGGCATATGCCAAACCAAATCACCTGTATACTCACTGGCTGCTTGCAGAGCAAAGAGTGCATCCTCATCATTACTGTACATGCCTGAACGAACACTGCCCAGTGCAATCACGCAAGCACCCGTTAAGGTTGCTGTATCGATGATAATGCGTGCATCGTAATGCTCTTGGACATAGCAAAGTGCATCACACAGTACCAAGCGACCTTCGGCATCGGTGTTTAAAATTTCAACGGTCGTGCCATTCATAGCGGTAACAACATCACCTGGGCGAGCTGAACGAGATGAGGGCATATTTTCAGCACAAGCAAGTACAGCGACCAAATCAATTTCAAGCCCAGCTTCGGCGACTGCACGCACAGTACCCAAGATAGAGGCAGCACCACCCATGTCAAATTTCATCTCTTCCATGCCAGCGGCAGGTTTTAGTGAGATGCCACCTGAATCAAAGGTTAGACCTTTACCAACCAAAGCAAATGGCTTGTCTAGCTTGGCTTTTTTATCGGTTTTTTTGGATTTGCCATAATACTCAATAACGGCAAGTTTGCCTTCTGCATCTGAGCCTTGTGAGACAGCAAGAAAGCAACCCATGCCAAGTTTTTTCATGTCTTTTTCATTCAGAACGGTAACCGAAACAGTATCGGCATAGTCCTTGGCAAGTTGTTTGGCTTTTTTTGCAAGCTCGCTGGGGTTAAGCACATTGGGAGCTTCATTGGCGACATCTCGTGCGGTAGTAATACCAGCAGCCGTTGCTTGAGCAAATGCAAGCGCTTTATCATAGTCAGTTTGAGTATCTTTGTTACTGATGATAACAATCTCACGCAAAGTATCGGCATCTTTTGGTTTGGTTTTGTGATGCTCAAAACGATAGCTTGCACCAATTAAGGCGGTAACAAATTGTGTAAAGTGAATCTGGCAAATGGTATCACCCCACAAAATTGCCGCACTTTGAGAGTTTTTGATCACATCATAAGCTGCCACGGCAACTTTGGCGATATTATCAGCAAGCTTATCAAGTTTACCCACGCCGACAATACTGATTGCTGGAGACGCTTGGTCATCTAAAGCATAGTCGGTAACGCTTTTACCAAGCACGCCTTTAAAGTGGCTTTGCTGGATAAGTGCTGTGGCGCGTGATACATATTGGGCATCGCCCAAATTGCCCAAAATCTGACCTTCATCGTTAACAAAGACCACAACAGTGGGTAAGGGTTTGTTTTTGGTGGCTTTTTTTAAGGTCAGCGTATTTTGGACGCTGATTTGAAATGTATGTGCTGGCATATCTTTTCCTTATTATATTAAGTGAATGGCCGAAGCTGGCGTCTTGGGGCGATGATGCACCAACGCCAGTTTCCAAGCTTAGTGTAGCATAAATGGCGTCATGACAAAATCAAATTTCATCCAAGGTACAAAATTTATAGGCTGATACGGGGTGTTTTGATCTATGTTTCTTGGTTGGTATTAATGATAAGACAAGTGATTTTAAGCATTTATCAATGGCACATGCAGGGGGGGGTGTATTTGGGCTGAAAACATTGGCAACAAAATAAACCCAGCAAATCACTTAAAACCTTTGTGGTTTTTTGTTATCATAAGAAATTTGTTGGTCACTTTTTGGAGCTTGTGCTTTTTGATTTTACGCCGCCATATTTTACGCCGTTATATGACCACACAAGTCGCTTCAACCACTGCCTTAGTTTTGGGATTTTTGGTAGTGATATTGCTGGGCGGTCGTCTGATTCGCTATTTTGGGATGGCGGCAGAAGGCGGGCTTAATGTCGGCGTTTTGTTTCGCCTGATTGGTTATAATTTTCCCTATTTTCTTGAGCTGATTTTACCGTTGTCTTTTTTTATTGGTTTAATGTTGGTATTTGGGCGGTTGTATACAGATCATGAGATGACGGTAATGAATGCCAGTGGTATCAGCCGAGGGCGTGTGGCACGACTGCTGATGCCGTTGGTGGTTGTGCTGATGTGTATTGAAGGTTGGGTGTCTATGGTGGCTAAGCCTTGGGGTGTGGAGCGTGCTACCAATATTTGGCAAGAGCAGTCGGTGGCTCAGGTGTTTGACTTGATTCGCCCCCAAGAATTCATCAGTAGTGGCGATTATCACCTGTATGTGGGCGAGATGGGTACCAATCGTGAGTTCTTAAAAGATGTCATCATCATTCAGATGCATACTGCCGAACCAAGTGATATCCAATCAAGACAATCCCATCAAAGAGATTCTATCATTTTTGCCAAATCTGCCACACATGTTGAAACTGTCAATGGGCAAATTCAGCTAGACTTACAACAAGGTCGACGCTATGAAATAGATCCAACAAGTCGCCAATACAGTCAAATTGGCTTTGAACGCTATCGCATAACTTTATCTGTCAAACCTCCTGAAGGCACTAACCACATACGCATTGAAGGCGTGAGTACCGCTGAACTTTTGTCAATCATTCAAGGTCGCTCCAAGCGTGATAATCCTCAAGAAGCATATGCCGAGCTTGGTTATCGTCTGAGCATGCCTTGGCTGATTTTATTGGCAATCTTATTGGCGACACCTTTGTCTTATGTGCGACCACGCCAAGGCAGATGGTATAAATTGGTGCCAGCAATTTTGATTTATGTTGCAGGCGTGCTTGTGGTGATTTCTTTAAAAGATACCATCGCCAAAGGCAAGTTTTCACCCGTGATTTATTTGGCTGCTTTATTGATAATGATGGTAACAGCGATGTATCTAAATTACCATCAGCAAGTGATGAGGCAACTTCGTCTTAGGCGTCAAGGTGGAGATGTGGCATGAAATCATGGATTTTACCAAAATATGTCATCCGCTCAGCACTGCTTGCCATGACAGGTGCTGTGGTGGGTTTATGGCTTGTACAGATGGTATTTGCCTATTTGGCCGAGCTTGATAATATCAGTGAAACATATACGCTCACTGATGCACTGCTATTTATTTTGTATCGCTCGCCTTATTTTTTGGTGCAATTTATCCCAACTGGTACACTTTTGGGGGCGGTCATTGGTTTGGGTTTGCTTGCCAATCACAGTGAGCTTATCGTGATGCGAGCTGCTGGCATGAGCATATATCGTATCGTCAGCTGGGTGATGTTGCCTGCGGTCATTTTTGTTGCCATATCGCTGGGTGTCAATCAATTTGTCCTGCCTACCGCCAATCAGCACGCTGCTGCCATCAGAGCAGATACCATGTATGATAAGCTCATCACGATTGATGGCTATTGGTCAGTCAATCATGATGGCGATAATCAAGATGTGGTTTATATCAGCTATGCTGATAATGAAGGCAGGCTTGGAGAGGTCAAACGATATCAGCTCAAAGATGGTCAGCTAATCGCTGCACTCAAAGCAAAATCAGGCGTATATTTGCCACAGTCTGATGATATGATAAATGCACAAAAAGCCCGCTATACTTGGCAGTTATCAGGCATTGATGAGATTAGCATCGGCACATCACAAGTGCAACAAGCACACAGTGAAGGCAAAATACTGATCTTACCGATTGCACCGACCGATGTGTATTTATTGACCAAAGAACCTGAAGATTTATCACTTAGCAGTTTATACGCCCACAGGCAGCTCATGGCACATCAAGGTACACGCTCACTGCGTCATGAATTGGCATTTTGGCAAAAGCTACTTTCGCCCTTTGCGGTGCTTTCGTTAGTATTGGTGGCATCATCATTTGTCTTTGGTTCGCTGCGTTCCCAAGGCTTGGGGCTGCGAGTGGTCTTGGCACTTTTAACGGGTCTTGTATTTAGTTATTTGACTGATTTGACGGGCTTTGTGGCTTTAGCAACGGGTCTTTCGCCACTGTTAATGGCACTGGTGCCGATCGTGCTATCAGCGATGGCAGGTATGTATTTACTAAATCGCAAATCAAGCTAAACTGGGCGTAACCTAAGTTTAGCTTAATCGGTGACGCTTGGCGGTAGTGATGCAGGTTTGATAGCGTTCATTGACACGGGTGGCAAACCAATTGGTATCAAAGTCTCGGCTAAGCTTGGGCCCTGAAATGACAACTTTTGGCATAATGGCATAAGTAGGGTTGCGTCCAAATTTACTGGCAAACATATCATTCACCGCACGATAAGTGATGGTTTTTTCAAAATCACGAGTTTTTTCTTTTTTAAAATCAGATCGGATTTGTTGTGCGTTGATGGGTTTTGATGCGGTAGCAAGTAAAGCAATGGCGGCAGTTTCGGTAGCGGATGTTTTGCTTATGGGGCTGCCATCTTTATAAAGTAACAAATCTCCATCAATGGCCAAGCTCTCACCACTTAAAGTAGCGATCCGCTGCTGAAAGGCAGCATTTCGGCTTGAATACATACCCGAATTATAATCAGCAAAACGGTATAAAGGCTTGTCGTAATTTGCCTGATATACCATTAATCGATGTATGCCATAATAAAGCCCGCCATAGCGTGTGTATAAATCGGCACGCAAATCCCGATCGCTCATGCTGGCACGCCGATGTGCTCGTGCGTAGTCGATATGTACCTGCATAGAACCAAGTGTTGTGACAGGGTTGATGCGTTCATCAATGCCTTGTCCTGAGAGTTTTGTGATGTTGGTTAAAGGGGCTATTTTATAGGTTTTGGTAAAATAATCAAAAATCTCTCGGTATAGCTCATCAAGCTGTTTTTCGGTTTTTACAGCTTTGATTTGTTTGATGAAGTTGTTTTTTGGCGTTGGGCGTGTCTCAAGCATATTGCGAAATACGCCTGCCATATTTTTACCAAGTTTATCTTCTAGCTTATCATCAATGGCTTTTAGGGCGGCTTTGCCTAAGTTTGGGACACTGGGGTCGGCATGAAAATTTGATTCTTGGTCAATGACAGCGATGGCGGTACAGATATTTTGTGCGGTTTTCGGTAGTGATAATTCATCAAAAATATCGCTAATATCAGTTGCCCATAGCTTGGCGTTATTGACACGCTTGGGGATTAATTTGGTGATTTGGGCATCGCTGAGCGTAGGTTTGTCTGTGATGGTCTGCTTGACTGCATCACAGCCTGACAAAACCACGGCACATAATAAAATACTAGTAGGATACATTTTATGCATCTGGTCTACATCCCAAAATATTTACACAAGCAACGCCAAAGACAGTGGAGCAGATGATGCTCAAAAAGGCATCTTATAGTAATTTGACAGTTAATTTTCGTCAAGTGCTTGTACAAAAATACACCATTGTGCAAGAAGTTTGTACCAATTTAAGCACAATCATTTTGGCACACACTGTCAAGCAATGCTTCAGGCAAATTAGCTGCTGGTAAAGATGCTTGGGTCATCATGCAATCGCATCAATCCTTCTTGCTGCGTTGAGGCGATAAGTTTACCATCTTGCCAAAATTGACCATGGTTTAGACCCTTGGCGTGGCTTGTGGTATCGCTCCACATGTCGTAGAGTAGATATTCGGTCATATCAAAAGGGCGATGAAAATGTATGGAATGGTCAATACTAGCCATTTGCAGACCTTGTGTCATCAGGCTTAGCCCATGACTCATTAAACCTGTGCTGACCAAATAATAATCAGACACAAACGCAAGTAGTGCTTGATGAATGGCAACTGGCTGCTCCCCAATATCAGCGATACGCACCCAATTGGCTTGGCGTGGACGCTCAGGCTTGGGTGTCACAGGGTCTCGTGGCGTGATGGGGCGGATTTCAACATGACGCTGACGCATAAATCTTGCTTTGAGTGGTTCGGGAATTTTATGTAAATAATCTGCTTTGAGTTCTTGCTCAGTTTTTAGGCTTTCAGGGGGTGGATAATCAGGCATAGTTTCTTGGTAATCAAGCCCGCCTTCCATGGGTGAAAATGAGGCAATCATCGAAAAAATGACTTGTTCATTGGTCGTATGATTACCGTTTTTGTCGGTGGTTGGCACATATTGCACCGCAATGACTTCTCGAGCTGATAAACTGCGTCCATCACGCAAGCGGCGTACTTGATAGACGACTGGTAGACGAATATCGCCACCTCGTAAAAAATAACCATGTAGGCTATGACAAGGTTTATCAATCGTTAATGTGTTAGCACCAGCAAGCAACGCTTGGGCAAGTACTTGCCCACCAAATACTCTAGGCCCAACATAGTCAAAACTTGAACCTTCAAAAACATCATCACCAATGCGTTTTAGATGTAGAGTATTTAATAGATCTGTGATTTGTGTCTTGACAGCTTCAGGTGCTAGAGCATAGCGTTCAAAAGAAAATTTCATATGACTCATTAAATGTTGCGTATTGGTTGACTGATATTATCATCAATTTGGTTGGGTGATGACCTTAAAATGTCTTTGGTATAAATTAAAAACTGTCAAAATTATACCACTTTTTTATCAATTTTTTAGGTAAAAAATCCAAACAATGATAGAATAAAAATTCACTTCTTTGTATTGATTAATTTATGCAAAAACTTGTAAATTTGTTCAAAAAATCTGGCAGCCAACCAAGTGCGTTAGCCAAACAGTCCCAAAATAGCCAAGACCATGGCAACGAACGCACACCAAGCCCTTATCGTCGTGCTTCAACCAAAGGGCTATCGCTTGTGGTTAAGCCAGCTTTATTAGGTGAGATACCAAAGATTGATGATAAAGTACCGACTTTTTATGTGATTCAGTCGTATTCACGCTCAAACAGTCTGCTTGTTGGTATGCAAACCGAGGCACTGGGGTTACCTGCGGCATTAGCAGAGGTGCATGCCGAACAGATTCATGAAACTTCTGCCATGATTTTTTTAAAAGACCGTCGTACAAAAAGCACGAATAGGCATGTACCTCGTCTTAAACGACTGATACAAGCTTGCCTTGATAATCCTGAGCTAAAAATTAATTTGGTGCCTGTGACCATTCTTTGGGGGCGAGCACCAGATAAAGAAGAGTCTTTATTTCGCCTACTGATGGCAGATGAGTGGGAGTCGCCTTCAAAAGCCAAACAGCTGTTTAATATTGGTGTGATGGGTCGTGATACTTTTATCCATTTTTCCCAAGCCAAAGATTTACAAACCCTAATTGCTCAAACCCAAGCATCTGGTGAAGATGGCATGACGATCGCCATTGCACAGCGTCTTCAAGGTTATTTGGACAAACAACGCACCAGCATCGTCGGCCCTGATTTATCCGATAAAAGAAATGTGGCAGGTGAAATTTTATCCTCACCTAAGGTGGTAAAAGCCATTGAAGAGCAAGCAGCGACATCTGGTAAATCCATCGCCGCCGTTAAAGCAGAAGCTCAGGGCTATTTGGGCGAGATTACCAGCAATTATTCACATTCAGTGGTGCGTTTTTTTGACCATTTTTTAACTTGGCTTTGGACACGGCTGTACGATGGTGTTCAAGTGCGTCATTTTGAGCGTGTGCGTACACTTGCACCAGATTATCAGGTTGTTTATGTTCCATGTCATAGAAGCCATGTTGATTATCTTTTGTTATCGTATGTGATTTATAAGCGGGGTTTGCGTATTCCGCATGTGGCAGCGGGTGAGAATCTCAATATTCCCATACTCGGAGAATTGTTAAGAAGTGGGGGTGCATTTTTTATGCGTCGCAGCTTTAAAGGCAATGCACTGTATAGCACTGTTTTTAAAGAGTATGTACATAGTTTGATGCAGCGTCAAGCACCGATGGAGTATTTCATTGAAGGGGGGCGTTCACGCACAGGTCGTCTGTTGCCACCTAAGCTTGGCATGCTTGCGATGACAGTCAACAGCCATTTGCGTGAACCTGCCAAACCTGTTGTATTTATCCCAGCTTATATCAGCTATGAACGCATCATGGAGGGGGCAACTTATGTCGGAGAACTCAAAGGTAAACCCAAAGAAAGCGAAAATTTACTTGGCTTATTAAAAACGGCACGCAAAATTGAGCGTATCTTTGGGACGGTGCATTTGTCATTTGGTAGTCCTTTATATTTGACAGACTTTATGGAAAAATTTCAGGTCAACGCATGCGATGATAGTGATGAAAACACCAAAAAAGTCCACGCCATGGTTCAAAACTTGGGCGTTAAGGTCATGCAAAATATCAATAAAGCCGCTGTGGTGAATCCTGTTTCGCTATTGGCATTGGCCCTGCTGTCAACACCAAATGCTGCACTTGATGAAGCCCAATGCCTTGAACAAATCCGTCTGTATCAGCACATTGCCCAAGCCTTGCCTTATGATGATGATACGCATGTCACCGATATGACACCAAGGCAGATTTTAAATTATGGGGTGAGGCTTAAGCTCATTGAACGCACGCCACATATTTTGGGCGATCTGATTCGTGTGGCAGATAAGCAAGTGCCACTTTTATCTTATTTTAAAAATAATATTTTGCATGTATTTATCATCGCAAGTTTACTGGCAGCATTGGTACAAAGAAATGGTCGTATCAGTCATCAAAAGTTAGATGGTATTACTGAGCTTTTATATCCATTTTTGCAAAGTGAGTTATTTTTAAAAACATCACTTAAAAATATCATTGAAAAAGTTCATCAAGTGCTAAAATTACTGATTGAACAAGAGGTGATTGTTGAGCTAGGTCAGGGCATTGTGGGCAGTCCTGAGGGCAACTCACAGGCTTATCAAAAACTGATCGTACTGGCAAGTCCAGCCCAGCAAAGTCTTGAGCGTTACTTTATGGCATTAACCTTGCTTTCCAAACAAGGTTCAGACCGTCTGACGACCGAACAGGTGGTGACTTTATGCCATGTTGTCGGTCAGCGTGTATCGGTGCTGCATGCCGATGATTTACCAGATATGTTTGATAAAGCATTATTTACAAGCTTTATTGATACTTTGGTTCGTATGGGCTATGTCAGTATCAATACAGAGACCAATCTATTATCCTTTGATGAGCGTATCGACCGCATTGCTGAATTTGCAAAGTTTGTACTACAGCCAGATATGATGCAAGTACTCGCCCATACCGCAAGCCTTTCTTCTGATGAGCTAGGTTTGGCGATGGCAAGCATGGAGAAAAAACGCAAGTTTGGGATAAGATAGCAGGCGGTTTTTTTGCTAAGTTTGAATAAAAAAGTTTACACACCAACCAATTGTCATTAGAGTGAAAATGATTATGAACACCATTACCCATGCCATCATTCCCACCGCAGGCTTTGGTACTCGTATGCTGCCTTTATCAAAATCTGTACCCAAAGAGCTGTTGCCACTGGGCGATAAACCTGCCATTCATTATGTGGTTATGGAGGCGGTGCGTGCGGGCATTAAAACCATTGTGTTGGTCAATCATGCTCAAAAGCAGGCGATTGAAAACTATTTTGATATCAATACCGAACTTGATAGCCAGTTACGCCAAAAAGGCAAAGATGACTTGGCAGATGGCCTAAACTTTTTACCCAAAGATGTACGCATTGTCAGTGTGCGTCAAGGTTATCCGTTAGGGCTTGGCCATGCAGTGCTACAAGGGCGTGCTGTGGTGGGCGATAATCCATTTGTCGTGCTGCTGCCTGATGTCGTACTAGATCCATTTACGACCGATTTTAGGGCAGATAACTTGGCATATATGATGACAAGATTTGCCCAAACTGGCCGCAGTCAAATTTTGGTTGAACCTGTGGCAGATAGTCAGGTGCATAAATATGGTATCGCTCGGCTAAAGGATCGGCAAAGTGTACAAAAATCGGATACCAATCACCCATTTGATGTGCTGGGTTTTGTCGAAAAACCAAGCTTGGATCTTGCACCGTCCAATCTTGCTGTGGTGGGGCGATATGTATTTAGCCCTGAAATTTTTGAGTATTTGGCAAAAACCAAGCCAAGTGTAGGCGGTGAGATTCAGCTCACCGATGCCATCGATGCACTCATCAGCCAGCAGGGTATGGATGTGGTAACAATAAAAGGGACAAGCTTTGACGCTGGTGATATGACAAGCTATATTCAGGCATTTGCTTATTTTGCCAATCAAGTCGGTCAGCCGTTTTAATTTTTAGCAAAACCAAAAAACAAGGACGATTGATGAATACTTGGCATGACTTAAAAAGACTTGCTCGCTCACCCATTAATCTGCAGCATTATTTTGCCGCTGATAGTAACCGTGGTCAAAAATTTTCAGCGACAGCGTGTGATATTTATATGGATTTTAGTAAGCAGGCCATTGATGATGAGAGTTTGCTTAAGCTGATACAGCTTGCTGATGCATGTGAATTATCACAAAAAATTAAGGCATTATTGGCAGGTGAAAAAGTCAATGATACCGAGCAAAGGGCGGCACTGCATACCGCATTGCGTTTACCAAAAGGTGAGCCGCTGATCGTTGATGGCGTGGATGTTGGGCAGCAGGTGCATGACAGTTTAGATAAATGCGAAGCCTTGGTTCATCGTATCCGTAGCGGTATTTGGCGTGGCTATTCAGGCAAGGCGATCCGTGATGTGGTGAATATTGGCGTCGGAGGGTCGGACTTAGGTCCGTTGATGGCAACAACAGCACTGTCTGAGTGGGCAGATACTGATATCCATGCTCACTTTGTCTCTAATATGGATGGCACACAATTAGAAAGTTTATTAAAAAAACTCAATCCGCAGACAACTTTATTTATCATATCATCAAAATCTTTTGGTACGGTAGATACTTTATCCAATGCCAAAACAGCATTAAGCTGGTTGCTGGCCGCTTATGCACATAAGCCAACAATTTTACGCCGCCATTTTATCGGCATCTCCACACGACCTGACAAGATGAGCGATTGGGGCATTCATCCAGACAATCAGCTTTTATTATGGGATTGGGTGGGCGGCAGGTTTAGTATGTGGTCAGCGATTGGGCTTGCGATTGCGGTGCGTATTGGCATGGCTAATTTTCGTGCATTATTGGCAGGTGCACATGAGATGGATAAGCACTTTGCACAGGCAGATTTTTATAAAAATTTGCCTGTATTGCTAGGACTTATTGGTGTTTGGAATGCAACTTTTTTGGGTATTAATGCACATACTGTCTTGCCTTATGATGGTCGATTGAGCCATTTTCCTAACTATTTAACCCAGCTTGAAATGGAATCTAACGGTAAATCGGTCAAACGCACAGGAGAATCGGTTAATTATAGGACTTGCCCAATTTTATGGGGAGACATTGGCTCAAATGCACAACATGCGTTTTATCAATTACTACACCAAGGAACACAGCGGGTATCTTGTGATTTTATTACCCCAATTCATCGCTATAATGATACTCAAATCGTGAATAACTCTTTGGTTTACCAGCACAAATTGTCATTGGCCAATTGTTTGGCACAGTCTCAAGTCCTCGCCTTTGGCAACGCTGCACTACCGCATGGCGTGGCAAATGCGGCAGATGATTTGGCAAAATTTAAAAAATATCGGGGCAATCAGCCTTCCACAACGCTGTTATTGGGTGATTTAAACCCCAAAACTTTAGGAGCATTAATTGCTTTGTATGAGCATAAAGTGTATGTCATGAGCGTGCTTTGGCAAATTAATCCTTTTGATCAATGGGGCGTGGAAGTTGGTAAAGTGATGGCAAATCGTGTCTATGACGAGCTGATCAGTAAGACAAATACAGACTGCTTCGACCATTCGACCAATACGCTTTTGTCTGTCATCAAGCAGTCAAGGATAATCAATGAATAATAATGCCTATGTGATTGGCCATCAGCACGAAGCGATTAATACTTGTCTTTGGTTGGCAAGCATGAATCAAACGGTTTATTTGTTGGCTGATGAGCCGTCAGTTTTACAAACGCTTGAATATTATCAATGCGACCATCAGATGAATACATTATGGCAGCTGTATTGTGTTCAACAAAAAATTATCATCACAGACAGTCAAAGACAGGCATTTTTATTATCGGCTCAAGCTGGGCTTTTGTGGTTATTTTTAGATGATGTGGATGATATCACGCTTAGCCATATCATACATGTGCTAGACAGTCCGCACAGTCGGATTATTTTAAGTGGTGTGCAAAAGCTTGGTAAGATTGATAAGATTGCCAAACAATTTAAATCATCTTGGGTGTATTATTTGCCCATCAGCTTTATGAAAGATGGTGCTAATTATAATGCGTTTTATCATTCAGATTTGGTGATGATTGGCGAAAAAACCGCAGGCAGTGTTGCTTATTGTCAGATATTATTAAACTTAAAAACCTATGCCAAGCATTGCCAAGTTGCTGATATTTTAACGGTGGAATTTGCCCGAAGTACTTTGATGGCAATGTTGGCAACTCGGCTGTCTTTTATGAATGAGATGGCAAGACTTGCTGATAATCAAGGGGTAAATATCAAATCAGTTGAACGCATCATCGCCAAAGATGGTCGTATCGGTTCGGCTTATCTGTCGGCAGGTTGGGGCTTTGGTGGCAAGACATTGCCACGAGAGCTTGAGCTTTTAATGGATAAGTTTAAACAAAACCGTGTCGACACCTCGCTCATCAGTGCTGTCAGTCACATCAATGACGACCAAAAAGAGCTGATTTTTCGTAAGTTTTGGCAATATTTTAATGGTTTTATTGAGCATAAAACGGTGATGATTTGGGGAGCGGGTTATCGAAATGGTGCATCACGCATGATTAATTCTGCCATTCATCCATTGATTGAGCTACTTTGGTCGTATGGCATTTGTACGCTCGTTTTTGCACATAATACCGCCTTTGAAATGCAATCAACTTATGGCGACCATCCATTGTTAAGATTGACCGATGATCCTTATCAGGATTTGGTACAAGCTGATGCCCTGTTCATCATCAATTGGTCTTTATTAACCGAGCCTGATATTCATTTGCTCAATCAAATTAACATTGCAATTTTTGATGCCAAAAATGTTTTAGATGATGAACAAATCGCCCTGCTGACTGCACCTTATTATGGTATTGGGCGAGAAAAGCATTCATAACGGTGCCATTGATTTTGATTTGCCTAATGGTTAAATCTAATCATTGAATTAACAATCTTTTCAATCCTTTCAATCTTTCCAATCTTTTTAAGCTGGGCATACTTTTGTCATGCTTTATTTTGGCATAACTGTTGTAGGCTAATTTCTGCTTTTTATCATTGACCCATGTGCCCAATGGTGTGCTTTATGCAATTTATGCACACTGTTAACTTATGCATACTGTTAACATTCATCATAAAAATCTTAACAATGAATCAAAGCATCGTGTTGGCTGTTAAATGATAAGCTTATATTTATTTAAATTAAAACTAAATTATTGTAATATGGACATATCAAGGTTGAAATCAAAAATTTTGGAGAGTTATGTACGATAATGATAAAAAATTGACCACCATCGTAGGGGTGTTGTATACGGTGTCTTATATTGCCATATGGTTGGTCAGTGGCTATATTTTATGGGGCTGGATTGGTGTGACAGGATTTACTCGTGCGATACTTTGGCTGATCGCTTGGATGATTGTGGGTACGATTGCTGATAGAATTCTGATACCGATTATTTTGGTCGTCGTGGGCGGATTATCTTCTATCTTTTTTGAAAAAAGGCGATAATTTGGTCATTTTTTCATAAAAAATCATGATTTTTTTTGTAAAATATCTAAAATATCAATTTTGTTATATTATGTGATAAAAGATGGGCATGCTCAAGTTTTGGATTGCAAAAATCCTAATATCATCACTGACCAAAGCCGTGATTATATCAAAACTTTATCAAAGTTCTTAGGGTATTATCAAGATATCATACCAAATGAATACTTGCCCAACTTACTATAAAAATCAAATGATATGACTGTGATTTTATTGTCATGGATACAAAAATCAAAACACATGAGCCAAAGGTATGATGAATGAATACAAAATTTCGCACACATTATGACAATCTAAATGTTGCCAGAAATGCTGATATTGCGGTGATTTGGTGGGATAGGGGTCAAGTCAGTGCGATTAAGCTAAATTTTTATGTGGGCAGTCGCTAACTTGATTTTATGTGTGCCAGTTGGAACAATTCGTGGTCTAATGTATTTATTTTAAGGAGATAATGATGAGATTTTTATTGGTTGGATGCTTGGCAACCTTATTTTTACTTGGGTGCAGTAATGATTATGATCAAGAATTACAGACGAGCACCATTGAACAATCAAGCCCAAGAATCGCAACAAAAAATGAAATGATTGATTACTATAACCAAAAGAGCGATAATGAAATACAACAAATATTTAAAGAGCAAAATATTGGTAGGTGCGTGAGTGAGTTTCAGTCCCAAAATGTTCCCAATGCAAGTACAGCGTGCAATTGCGTTATGGATAATATGCTACAACAGTTACCAATCAGTGATTTAAAAACGATGTTATTGCCTGCTGAATATGTAGAAATCAACACCATGAACGATATTCAGCAGCGTTCTGCTACTGTGATGGTACAAGCGATAATGGCTTGTTCTGACAATTAGCAAACAATTAATTTTGAGTGTTATTAATTTTTCACAATTTTTTATTTAGGAGCTTTTATGAAAAAATTTATTTTAGCAGGTTTATTATTGGCAAGTGGTCAAATGGCACTGGCGGCAAATTGGGTGTCCACTGGTATTAGTAGTGATGTTCTTAAAGAAACGATTGAAGTGGACTATGACAGCATCTCGGCTTATCATTTTAATAGTTATGATAAAGACAGCTATTATGTCACCGCTTGGGTAAAAACAGATTTTCCTACTGCCCAAGAATTAAGTACTGGCAAACTGTTTCGTCAAGCAAAAAGTCTTTGGTATGTTGATTGTTTGGGTAAAAGAGTGACTTGGGGTGATACGGTATATTATGGCAGTAACGGTGATGTGGTTGGTAGCATTAAAAAAAGTTATGTCAATACTCATTCATCCAGCAATTGGTGGGATAGGGTCAGGGCTGATACGATTGGAGAGGATGTGTCAGAATTCATCTGTGGCGTGTATGATACCAAATCCAAATCTTAAAGCAAATAAGGGTAATTTATAAAACTTTACTTAAATACACTTTATCCACCTTATTATTATCCACTCTCACCGCCCATGCCATATGTCCCTGACCTGTTTGGGGCATATGGCAAAGGTGCGGTTTATGGGTGATTGACAAGGCTGGTATATCATAGTATTTTGATTGCTTTTATGACAAACACAGGGACAACGGACATGAAAAATATTGATACAAGCCCAAGCAATAGCGAGCATTATTTATCCAAAAAAATCTTGGTAACAGGCGGAGCGGGCTATATCGGCTCACATACTTTGATTGAGCTGATACAGGCGGGATTTGTGCCAGTGGTGTATGATAATTTATCCAATTCAAGTTTTGTTGCAGTGCAGCGAGTTGAGCAAATTGTTGGTAAACATATTGAATTTATTCAAGGTGATGTTTTGGATAAAACGCATCTTGACGCTGTTTTTAAGGCACATCAGTTTTTTGCCGTGATTCATTTTGCAGGGCTAAAAGCTGTGGGAGAAAGTACCAAAAACCCCTTAAAATATTATCAAAATAATGTTGTCGGCACGCTCAATCTGTTAGAGCTGATGGCAAAATATGGGGTTAAAAATTGCATTTTTTCATCATCAGCAACCGTCTATGGCAGCTCAAATCGCCTACCAATCACCGAGGATATGCCTCGTTTTTGTACCAGTCCTTATGGTCAAAGTAAATTGATGGTAGAGCATATATTGGAGGATGTGGCGAATGCAGATGACACATGGAATATGGTCTGTTTGAGGTATTTTAATCCAATTGGTGCGCATGAGAGTGGGCGAATTGGCGAGGATCCAACCGATATTCCAAATAACCTAATGCCATACATCAGTCAAGTGGCGGTAGGTAATCTTAAACAGCTGTCTGTATTTGGCAATGATTATGACACGCCTGATGGCACAGGGGTGCGAGATTATATTCATGTGGTGGATTTGGCAAAAGGTCATGTGGCAGCACTGCATTATTTGGTTGGGCAATCTACAGGCATTGGATTTTGTCCCATTAACCTTGGCACAGGTCAAGGCACTTCGGTTTTACAGCTGATCGAGGCGTTTGAGTCAAATACTGGTCAAAGCGTACCGTATGTTATTACCAGCAGGCGCACAGGCGACATTGCAGCTTATTATGCCAGTGCCGATAAAGCCAAAGCTGTACTTAACTGGACAGCAGAGCTTGATATTGAGCGTATGTGCGTAGATACATGGCGGTGGCAGTCAAATAATCCACAAGGTTATTTATCCTAACAAATCCATCCCAACAAATCCTGTCAAAAGCTTTGTTAATGCTGGTTGTGGGCATGGATAGGCACACTATCTACGCACAATATTTTATCCTATTCTACTCAACTGTGACTGACTTGGCAAGATTTCTAGGCTTATCCACATCCGTGCCTTTGACCAGTGCCACATGATAGGCTAATAATTGCACAGGGATGGTATGCACAATCGGCGATAGTGTACCGATATGGCGTGGTGTGCGAATGATATGAACGCCTTCGCTGGCAGTATAATCACTGTCCAAATCAGATAATACAAACAACTCACCACCACGAGCAGAGACCTCTTGCATATTGGCTTTGACTTTATCAAGTAGTCCATCATTGGGCGATATGACGACGACGGGCATGTTTTCATCAACCAATGCCAAAGGACCGTGTTTAAGCTCCCCAGCAGGATAAGCCTCAGCATGAATATAGGTGAGTTCTTTTAATTTTAATGCACCTTCAAGGGCAATCGGATAATGAATACCACGACCCAAAAATAAGGCACTTGGCTTGTTGGCAAAACTTTGTGCCCATGATGCCAGTTGTGGTTCTAGATTTAGGGCATGTTGGATACTGCCTGGTAATAAACGCAAATCCTCAGCGTAGTCTTGTGCTTGTGATTCATCTACATGACCACGCAAGATACCTAAAGTAACCGCAAGACCAAATAACACCACCAGCTGTGTGGTGAATGCCTTGGTGGATGCCACACCAATCTCAGCACCAGCACGGGTGAAGATGGCAAGTGTACTTGTGCGTGGCAAGGCCGATTCCATGACATTGCAAATGGACAAGCTGTAGCGATGACCTTGTGCCATGGCATATTTAAGCGCTTCCATGGTATCTAAAGTTTCACCTGATTGGCTGATAGTAATGACCAGCTCGTCGGGGTCTGAGATGACATCACGGTAACGGTATTCACTGGCAATTTCAATATCGCAACGAATTTTGGCAATACTTTCAAGATAATGTTTGCCAGTGAGTGCTGCATAATATGAAGTACCGCACGCCAAAATTTTAATACTTTGAATTTTGGCAAAGATTTCAGGTGCCTGCTCACCGAAGTTATCAGCAACAAATCCACCTTCTAAAAAAATCTCGGCAGTATCAGAAACTGCTCGTGGTTGTTCATTGATTTCTTTTTGCATAAAGTGGCTATAAGGACCAAGCTCCAAGGATGCCAAAGACATCTCAGAGGTTTTAATGCTGCGATTGACCTGATTGCCGTCTTTATCAAGCAGTTTTTGGATACCATCAGCTTGAAGTAGGGCAATATCGCCATCTTCTAGATAAGTGACACGGCGAGTAAAGGCAATGACTGCTGAGACATCAGACGCAACAAAAACCTCATCATCGCCAAATGCAACTAACAGTGGGCATCCCATGCGTGCGATGACCATTTGATTTGGTGCATCATTAGCGATGACTGCGATGGCATAAGCACCATGAAATCTTGAGCAAGCTGTTTGGACGGCACGGTATAAATCACCGCCATTGGTGGTGTATTCTTGATGTACACTGTGAGCGATGACCTCGGTATCAGTTTGTGATTCAAATTCATAACCCAAGTGCTGAAGGCGTGTGCGTTCGGTCTCAAAATTTTCAATAATACCATTATGTACAACTGAGATAAGCCCTGCTGAAATGTGTGGGTGGGCGTTGGGTTTGGTAACACCGCCATGGGTTGCCCAGCGGGTATGACCGATACCTGTCAGACCATGAATTTGTTTTTGTTTGGCAGCTTCTTCCATCAGTGCAACCCGCCCCACACGGCGTACACGGCGGATGCCTGATTCGGTTTGCACAGCGATACCCGATGAGTCATAGCCACGATATTCTAAGCGTTTTAGCCCATCTGTCAAAAAGTCTACCACATTATGATGTGTCCGAATGGCACCAACGATACCGCACATAAGCCGTTCCTTAGTCTCTGATTAAATTAGGTAAATTATAGCATACCAAATGGTCGATGTCGCTTTTTGTCGGTAACAATCAATCAGTTAAGCCCAATCATTGGGCATTTGTAAATTTAAAATTCATCCCCATATTTCTTTGTATATCGTTCATTAACTATTTAATCAGATAACTATTCAATCAGATAAATTTTGGTAGGCACATTATGACAACTCAAACTCAACACACGCCTAAGCGTGATTATCGTCAGCGTTTTTTTATTGATGGTTCGGTGGTGCGTGGCGATGTGGTCAAGCTAACCGATGCTTATCAAACCGTCATCACCCAAAAAGACTATCCTATTGCCCTTAAAGCATTGCTTGGTGAGATGCTTGTTTCGGCAAGTTTGTTGATTAGCACACTAAAAATAGACGGCAAATTATCCATTCAGCTACAAAGCTCTGATTCTGATGCTCGCCTAAATTGGGCAATGGCAGAGTGTGACCATACAGGCTCAGTGCGTGCTTTGGCAGGGTTTGATGATACCAATCAGAATCAAACGGTATGGCAACACCTAAAATCTGCCGATGAAGCCTTTGGTGAGCTTGGTAAAGGAGTTTTATTCATCAGTATCCACCCTGATAATGGCGAGGCTTACCAAGGGATTGTTGAGCGTGTCAGCGACAGCTTGGGTGAGTGTTTGGCACATTATCAAAGACAATCTGCCCAAATTCCAACCATCATTAAGCTTGCCACCAATGAGACGACAGCAGGCGGCATATTGGTGCAACTATTGCCCCAAAGTGATGCTGATAAAGAGGCTGACCCTGATTTATGGGACCGCTTGACGGCACTCACCGATACGCTAAAGGCAGATGAACTCACCGATTTGGATGCCAATGAGATTTTGTATCGGCTATATCATGAAGAAGATGTGGTTTTGCCAAGTTTGACACCGCTACAATTTGCCTGTACTTGCTCAAGCCAAAAAAGTGAAGGTGCTATCTTGCAGCTTGGCTATGACGAAGCTAAACAAGCTGCAGCGGCACAAGGCGGTGTATTGACGCTTGATTGTGGTTTTTGTGGCAGAGAATATCGGTTTGATGATCAAGCGTTAACCCAGCTGTTTGCTGACAGCTTATCAAATCATCATGAATAAGCATTTTATCCATTTTTTGTAATTTTTTTAGATACTTAAGCCGTTTTATTTCAAGCATATTGATTAAAGCAAGTTAATTCAATCGTATTTTTGATAAAACGGTTTATCATCTGCACTAAGTGGCAAATGGCTTTTATTGATCATGTGTCATTTGCCATTTTTGCCTTACCATTGTCGTTTGATTTGGGTATTATAAAGCCCCACATAACCCTCTTTTTTATCAATCCCTGCATATTCAAGGCTGGTATCTTCATAGCGTTTAAACTTATACACCGCATCATTCATCACCGCTTCATCAAACACATTCAATGACACAAGCAAAGAAAAATCCGCCTGCGTAAGCCCCGTTACTCGGGTAAACAGCTCAGGTTCAAGCACCGTAATCACGTCTTTTAAACTGTGTTCTCGATAATCTGATAAATACATAAAAATTGGAATGCGTGTGGCAAATTTAATTAGTTTTTCCTTAATTTCTTGGCGTTTGGATTTCTTATCCTTTTCTTCATTGATTAATTTTTTAAGCTCTTTCTTTTCATCATCAGATAATTCATTTTCTTTGGCTTTTTGCTTAATGGCTTTAATGCGTTCAGAGCGATTGATAACGATTTGAATTTCATCATTTAGGTTGCGAAAACTTTCTAATTTTTCCAATGCTTGTAAGGCTTCTTTATTATTCATTAAATTGGTTAATGTCAAATCATCAACATTGACCAATAACGCACTTTGCCAGCGTCTTGCCAACAGCGTGGCGGTTGTACCGCTCATCGCCATATCCAACAATAATTTGGCATCTACCTGTTGCATGGCACTGCCGTCATAGGCAAGCACGGGCAAAAAGGCAATGAATTCGGCAACTTTACTCTCTGGATTGCCCTCTTTTGGGTTTAGTTGATGGGCATAATCAGCGATTTGGCGTAAGGCACGATTGGGGGCAAAGTCAAAAATATAACATTGATTTTTAATCACAGTTATCCCATCATCGCCTTGCACTGTCCAAGGCGTTTGTACCCGAAATCCTGCCTGAAAATAAGTCTCAGGGCTGGCACAATTTCTGAGCATAAAAACCCCCGTCCACGCAGGCACGCTAACGCCCGTCATCAGCTTACCGCAAGATAGGGTGATGGTTTTTGTACTCAAAGGATTATTGCCAATGGCATCATTAACAGGGGCTAACGCCCTATCGCCCATGCCTGCCTGATTGCCTGCCGCCACAATGATTGTGTAGTCATGATAAAATTTATTATTGGGGGCTTTTAATAAATTTGCCATGGCATAACAACTGGCAACACTTGGCAAAAACCAAAGTGTGTGCAATAAACTGTTTAATAAATTATCATCACTAAATGGCATGGGCGGTTTGGCATTGCCTTGTTTTAGATTATTGACAATCATTTCATCAAGATGATCACGAATTAAATCCAGCCATTTTTGCACATAGCTTTGGTGTTTAAACTTAGCCGTATCACCGCTGCCATCTGCTTTAAAAAATTCACCCAAATCAAATTCATTAAATTCACCCCCTGTGGCAATCATGCGAATATGCTCGGGTAATTGATAAGTCAAGAGCATCATTTGGGGTAATGACAAATACGGATTATCGCCCCATTGTTGTTTGTATGGGCTATTATCCCAATTTAATTTTTCTTTTTGTTCATCGCCATAAGTCCAATTAAAAATCTGCTCTTCAATGAATTCGCCTGATGCAATCGCCCGAAATGGCGTGCCTGACAAATACAAATAATGGTCAGCGGTGATTGGCAATTCATTTTCATCAAAATTTTCTATCTGTATTTCCATATCTTGATAGTCATTTTGTGTTTCCATCAATTCATCATCTTTGGCAAAAAGCGATTTGGCACTATCACGCCATGCCCCAAAATGATATTCATCAAATACCACACAATCCCAATTCATTGCGTGAATGTCTTGGTTTTTGGCTTTGATGTTGCCAAATTTATCCCTGCCCAAAACATCTTGAAAAGAAGCAAAATACACCATTGGTCTATTTTTATCATAATTTTCTAATGTTAATTCGCCATCACGGCTGATAAACTGCCAACCATCAAAATCACTGTGCGTGGTCAAATCTTCTTGCCAAGCATTTTTTACCGCGGGTTTAAAGGTTAAAATCAACAGCCTTTGCCAATTCATTTTTTTGGCAAGCTGATAAGTGGCAAATGTTTTACCAAATCGCATTTTGGCATTCCATAAAAAATGCGGTGTGCGATGATTGTTTTTATCTTGTTTGATGGCATTAAAATAATGAGCGGTTTTATTCACAGCGTCTAATTGCTCTGGACGCATGGCAAAATCTTTTGTTTTTTGGCGTTCAAAAGTTTTGGCTTGTTTGATGTTTAAAATGGCATTTTTGACCGTATCAAGGTTGCATTCAAACCATTCACCTACGATATTTTTTATACCCATTTTTTTGAGTTCTTTATGGATGGCTCTGTCGGTAAAAAGTGTGCCATCAGTTTTGATGGCGTCCCATTGACCAATGAGCTGCCAAGTTTGGTTTGGGGTTTTGATGGGGTATTGCTGGCGAATGCGGTCTAGAACATTATCTTGGGTGGTATAACCGATTTTTAGGCAATTTGGAAAACGGCTGTCAGAATAGGCATAGATTTTTGGGGTGTGGATTGGGGTAAAGGTTGGGCTGGTCATTTTATTTATCTCCACATCTATTTAAATGTTCAGTTAATTTATTGTTAGCATATTTTACTACGCCCAATAAATCAGGATACATTGTGGTGTAATTTATACCGATATGATTTAAATAATCCAAAATATCTTGTTTAAGTTGATTGTTAATGTAAATTTTAATTGCACATTCTGGATATTTTTTCAATTTATTTTTAATATTATCTCTAATTGTGTATTTGCTCAAATAACCTTGCTGTATAGTTATTCTACCGTAATAATCAGTTTTAGGTGTAAATAAATCATCACTTGATATATAATTTTTATCTATCATAAATACAGATGAATATTTACATTCATCTGTATTTTGTTTTTGCAATGGTTCAGAGTATGCCATAAATAATGCAACATAAATTGATTTTGTCCAATCTAAATAAGGTGTTTTTAAATCGTGATGGCGACCAATCGCCCAAAGTTCCTCTTCATCTTCAATATGTCTTATTTTTAGCAATGATTGGTCAGACAAAACACCACGCAAATTTTTTGTAAAGTCTTTATAAATCTCACTCATCACTATATACATTGAAGTATTTTTACCCTTAATTTCTCTTTCCAATGTGCATTCCAATAACCAATCAGAATTATAATGTCCACGATATAAAAAATATTTATAACATTTTTCTATAATAAATATTTTATTAAATAAAGAATGTAATTGCTCCATTGTTTCAATTTTGATACAAGGAAATGGTACAAAATTCTCATCATCACAAGTTTCTACCGCAAAATCTTGCTCAAATAATGCTTTACCCATATCAAATTCTTTTAAATTTGAATAATCGTGCTTACTCATCACCACCCTCCAATAAATCCGCCTGTTTTGCTTTTTTGGCACGAGATTTTTTAGGTTTGTCGCTGTCGTTATCCATTGGGCGTATCATGCTTTCAATAAAGTTAATCTCATCTTTGGATAAGCCATATTTGGCATAAAGTTGTTCATCTGTCCATGGGTGGCTAAAATCTTGCATGGGTACAAACTGATACGCACCCCTTGTAGCGTGTTGGGTATTTTTCTTTAAAGTTAGCATAAAATGTAAAAATTTGGTGTTAATATAACTTATTACATTATTGCAAATATCTTCACTTTCAAAAGGTCCAATAACCAAATAAGTTTCCGTACAAGCACTATTAATGCCCGCATAAATTGGATTAACTTTATCCGTCTTACCGTCCCCAGTACCAACTGCATAAGGAACAATTACTTTATGGCGTAAAATCCAATCTCTATTGTTAGGTATTTCTTCTCTGCTAACATAACCAATACCGCCATTTTGGTATAAAATTACATTATCATTCTTATTTTTGTATGGCTTATTATTTCCTTTAAAATAAGTTCTTAGCCCAAAAGGTTTTGCACTACTAATCACTTTATTAAAACTAGGCTCATTAAATTTTCTAACCTTATTTAAAATAGCTACCGCTTGGTTATAACGGATAAATACATCTAAGCCATTTTCTTTTAAAGGGCGTTTTGCTTGTGATACACATTTATCATTCTCATAGGTAAAAATATCGCAATCTCCACTATATTCTCTATCCCACAAAAAATAACTAACTCCACCTTTAATTTCTTGATTTGGAAAACAATCTTTTTCATTTAAATAATCGTGAATTTGTTTAATCCTTTGGTCATTTAACATACTATCACGAAAATCATTCAATCCTTTTCCACCTGTAAACCAACGGCTTGGCGTAATCATCACTAAATATCTTGGATTTAATTTTTTTGCTTGCTCTACAAAATAATGATAAATTGGGGACGCACTGGCACGCTTTTTATCTTTTTCATCTTTTAATTGATACGGCGGATTGCCAATAATCACATCAAATTTCATTGTTAATAACTCTCCAAACACATCATCTCTGTCAGAATGAATAAACGCATAAGCATGATTTTCTAACCCTTGGCGATTACCAAACACCTCTTGGCTTGCACCGCATTCACTGCATTTGCCATCTTTAAAGTGATGATGGCAGCCCCAAAAATAATATTGCCCATGTCATTATCAAACTCCTCACAAATGGACAAGGGTGAGTTGGCGATTTTGCTACAATACACGCTACGCCTTGATAACAGGGCGGTTAACCCAGTAATGGCAATGCCAAAGACTTGATTTTTTAAAATGTGGTTAATGCGAGTTTGTTTATCTGGTATTTGATTGGTCAATCCTTTATCCAAGCGTTTGACGATTTCACGCAAAAATACCCCTGATTTACACACAGGGTCTAAGAATGTCGCCTTTGGGTTTGACTAAATTTCAGGCGGTAATAAATCCAGCATTTGATTGGCAAGTTTTGGCGATGTGAAAACCTCATCATTGGATAGGCTGGATAAACAGTCCAATACATCGGGGTTATAGCCCAATTCAAATAGCGATAATTGACCTTGTTGAATGGCATCTAGGTCTTTTGTGATGTTGCTGTCTATTTTCAAGTTGAGACTGTCCATGTTATTGCTCGCTTAATTTTAGATAATGAATGGGCGGATAATCTTGAATGTGTTTGGGAATAAATCCTTGATTATCGGTCAATTGGTTGTTGGTTTTTTCTACTAAGTTTTCATAGACATAATCACGCCTTTGAATGAGCATGTCGCTAATAAACTTCCATTCGCTAAATACAATGGGATTTCCATTTAAATCTTTTAGCGTTAACGCATTGCCACCCACGATATTTTTTGATAATAAAAACTTTGCCGTATCAATAACAGCAGGGTTTGTTTGTTTAAAATGGCTTTGGTAATGATCTAGGAATAAATCCAGCAATCGGCGACGGCACTCATCACAATTATCCGCCAAAAGCTCAATGCCATAAATTGATGATATGGCACAAATGGCGTGTTTTTCATAATGAAGTTGGGAATATTTGGGGGATTTTTGGCTTTTGTTGATTTGGGAGAGTCTTAGGGCGGTCGTAAGTTTTCGCCTTAGAATTTCTGCCAAAAAATTACCTGTGCCACAGGCAGGTTCTAAAAAGGTGCTGGCGATTTGCTCGGATTGGATTTTGACCAAATCAAGCATGGCACGAACCTCACGCTCGGCGGTAAATACTTCGCCAAAATCGGCAACTCGTTTTTTGGATTTGATTTGTGGTTTGTCATCTTGTGCTTTGGCGGCATCAGTCATTTTGCACCACCTTTTTTAGCATAATCCGACCATATTGCAATATGCTTGACACCTAAAAATAAGAGCATGTCGCCATGCCCTTATGATGCTTCGTTCACACCCGCTCAATCACAGTGGCAATCCCCCGCCCAAGCCCAATACACATGATTGCAAGTCCGATTTGGTGTCTTGTTGTCCATGAGGTTAAGCAAGCTCCTTTGTATGTTCGCCAGTTAGGTCAGTATAAGGCTGACAATCTTTATCACCCACTTTGTATTCATCTAACAAATCATGCACCGAAAGATGCCATACCAGAATTTAAAATGAAGTGTAGGCATTGGTGGGATTTTCAGATTTGATTTTGCTGGTTTTTCAAGAAGTCTAATTCAACATCATATTTATCCAAATAATAAATCAATTCAGAAATTTCAATCAATTTAATATTGTTATGTTTTGCTTGATTTTTTGAGTTCTCATTAAAATTAGCATTGGTAACTGCAACAAATTGACTTGCATCATAAAAGGGTTTTGCTTGATTAATTAAAGCAATCACTGCATCATCATTTCTATTTCTGCCATTTTTAGCATGCTTACACTGAATGGCAATGATTTCATCATCTTTTTTGGCGATAATGTCCGCTCCAAAATCTTGTTGTCCAATTGGTGTTAATTGACAGTAATACCCCTGCTTTTCATACAACTTTTTAATTAATAACTCAAACTCTTGCCATGACAACTCTTTTAATTTCTCAATCAAAATTTCATTGGGTGATTCTTGTATTGTTACACCCAAAACTTCATTCATGGTGATATTTTTTTGTGGAATTAAAAATCCTGCTGTTTGCCTTTTTTGGCTGATTAGTTGATGAATTGCTCTGTCTATGCTATAAAATTCTTTGGTCTCACCTTGATGGTTTTTAGCAATTTTCTCCATTTGATGTGTTGGTAATTCACCCAAAATATAATGAATATAAACATCTTTTTGTTGTCCAATGCGATAGGCACGATCACTGGCTTGATCTTCCTTGGAAGCATTCCACCATCGTTCATAATGAATAACATGATTGGCACTGGTAATCGTCAAACCAACTCCTGCTGACAAAGGTGATAAAATAATTACCCCAAATCCCGTTATTTTATTAAATTTATCTAAAATGACTTGGACATTATTAGAACTGTTATTATCTCCATTAATAATAGAGACATCAATGTCAAATTTTTGTTCAATACCAAACTTTATCAGATTTTGTACCGCTCTTTCTATGATAAATATAATGGCTTTTTCATTATTTTGCTTAATGGTTTTTAACAATGATATAAGTTTATTTATTTTACTAAAATCATTCATGAATTTTTTATCATCTGAAATACCGCTAAGTGAAAAACTCTTTAATTTATGCAAACGAGTCAATGCGATTTCATTACTATTTAGACATTCTACATAGTATCTACTTTCATCATCATTAAACAAAACTTCGTGAATTTTCTCAAATTTTCTTGGTAACTCTTTTAAATAATCTTTTTTAAGACGGCGTAATAAATAATTTGAGGCATGTTCTCTTAATCTGTTCTCCACCTGATTGGTATCATTTTTTCTATCTACATATTCTTTTTTAAATTTTTTCCAACTACCAAAATGTTGTGGGTCAAAAACATCAAATAATGCCCATAAATCTCTTAATTCATTCTCAATTGGTGTCCCTGTTAATAATACACTAAAATCAACTTCGCTACTAATTGCACGAGAAGCTTGAGATATTTGAGCATTGGGGTTTTTTATTTTATGAGCTTCATCATAAATCACACAACCCCAGTTAAATTCTTTTTGGGCAAAACTGTATTGATAGTTTGATAAAGTTTCATAGGATGTAATCAAGATATCCAAAGGTCTTTGTAAGAAATTTTTTACATCAAAGCTATTATAAACCCCTTGTTCATTTTTATTGACCTGCCTTCTTTTTCTTAAATCTTTACCACGCACAATATGAATATTTAGGTCTTTATAAATATCTTCTTTAAAAAATTTTTCAAACTCTTCTTTCCAATTGTTTAATAAAACAGTTGGTGTAACAATTAAAATACGCTTACCTTTAAAATTACCATCTATATGTAATAGATAATTGATAAAGGCAAGTATTTGAAATGTCTTCCCAAGTCCCATATCATCAGCTAAGATACCACCACGGAATTGATTTTGGTATAGGTCAATCAACCAATTCACCCCCTGTATCTGATAATATTTTGGCTCAAAATTTGGTTTAAAGTTGTTATAAGTTTCGCTTTTATTATTATTTTGGGTGTTAATCTGATTTAGATGTTTTTTATTATGATTTGGAATAATAATATCCCATTCATCATTTGGACCAATACTAATAACAATTTTTGTTGGAGAGCCTATTCTTTCTTCTTCTGCTTTTTTAATAATACTATTTAATGCTGTCAATATGGTACCAAAGCTTTCTTTTGGAAAAAATTCCTCTTTAATAATGAAACCATCTTGGTTCTCAGCAATGGCTTGCTGTATTTTTTCTTTAAATTCTTTTATTTCTTCTGGTGTTTTTTCATGACAAATGTCTTTAATTTTATTTTTTACCTCTATCACCATTTGCATGTCGCCTGCACCCAACAAGGCTTTGGCAATCGGTGAGTCCAAAGATTTTGAGCCAAAATAACCCACATAAGGCTCTCCCATACCCAATATGCGATAACTGTCAAAATGAATGGGTAAATCATCTTGATTTTCATCGTCAAGTAAAATAAATGGAGCAGGATTTTGAATAAATTTTGCCACATCCTCTTTCTTAATTACGCCAATTTGGCTTAATCTTTTATAAGACTCCACATCTTTTGGGTGCATAATATGGATAATACGGTGTCTTTCTTTATCATTGTTCTTATTTATTTCAACAAGCGCTTTAATATAATCACTGTTTAAAATTTGCTCCTGATATTCTTTTTGTCTTTTTTCATTAACATCAGGTAAATAAGGCATGATTGTTGCTGTGCCATCAGTATTCATTTGAACATCAATATGCAATGGTGGTAAACTATTGACAATGTCTTTTTTTGGCAAGCCTTCTAAAATAATATTTTTATGAGTATTTGTTTTTATTTTTTCAAGAAGATGATAAAATAAATCCATATCACCATTTTCTTTTTGTTTGATATTCATATGATAAATATCAAACATTTCTTTTGGTAAAATATATCTCTGATTCTGATATTTAATTAAGCACCCATCAACTTCAAATTCTTTAATTAATGTTTGAAATTTATCTTTAAAGCTCAATTCATAGTGATGAGGTTTTGGGTATGATTTAAATTTTACCGTCATAAACCCAAGAAAAAAATCAGGAGCATCCAAATATGCCAATTGTTTTTGTTCTAGTTTATAGATATCTTGACCATCAATAAACAGTATGTCATTTTCCACTGTTGCGATTTCATCAAATACCAACTGACTGGCAACACTTTTCTTAAAATCATTGTCTAAAATAAACTGCATTGTCATTGCTCACTATAAAATAGATTGATTTCTTTCAAACAGATGGTCTTTGATTAATTGTAGACGATATTTATCTTCTTTCAGGATGATACCATCTAACTTAACATGGATATTAAAATTATCCATGATAAAACACCTGACTTGATTCTGCCAATAATAACTCTCTGAATTATAATGGGTAAAATCTTCTAATAAAGCATTGTCCGCTTCACCCGAATGAAATTCTTTATAATCATAATTTCTTTTACTCAAATTAATTGGTATGTCTTTATAGAACCTGAGTTTTGCATTATGTGTACCTTCAATCACATAAAATGAACCAAAATCCATAAAAATACAAGACCTTTGTGTTTGTTTATGAAACTTGCTATAAGATTCTGGATATGATTGAAACTTTTTGTACATTTCTGGGTTATTGTCTTTCAAATAGTTTAAACCAGAACCACTCATTATTATTTTTGAATATTGAATATGCTTAATATATTGCAACCAAAATTGACGGCGATATTGGTACACCTCATCACCTTGACCATCAGTCATATTTTCCAAAAATGCCCTAACATCGTCTTGTGATAATTTTGCTCTTAGCCAATAATAATACTCTTCTCCTATCCGAAACCATACATTTTGATGACGTAAAATTCGTGGGTCGCCAATGTTCTTAAAAATAAAATTCAACCAATTGTCAATAATCTTATCAACGCTTTTACATTTTTCTAATATGATGAATACAGTTTCTTCTAATAAATTACGCTGTTCAACCATGATATTCTTATGTTGTAAAATTTGTTCTAATACACACTCAACATCTTTATCCCATTGATTGACTCGCCATTCTTTTGCTTTTTCTATTAAAAAAAGTATTTTAATACATTGATAAATTTCAAAACTTTCTAATAGCGACAATTCTTGACCAATGGTTTTTAGTTCTTTATATTTTTTAATTGCTTCATGCAAATCCCCTGATAAAATATATTGATTTTCTTTCGCTTTTAATAAAATCATACTTTTTCCGTCAAAATTATTTATCAGGTGCGTTAATAATTGATAAAAATAAAATCCTTCTTTTTCTGACAGGTATTCAAAATTAAAATAACGACTATAATATAAAGACAACATCTTTTTGGCAATGATATTTTTATAATCATCTTTTAATTGTTTGCTGATATTATTAAATAATGAATTTAATTTTGATTTTTCTATCAATAATTTCAGAACATCGTTTTTATTAGAAACCTCTTGTATTAATACAGACAACGCACGGCGAATGTCTGCTTGATTATCAAACATTATTTTTTCATTGGGACTGTCTGCATAGATAATTAATTTATCTTTTATGCGTTCATAGTCTTTGCCAATCTCCTTACCTTGCCCAATTTTTCTTAATTTTTGACTGGCATTCTCCAATGTGGTTAGAAAATTATGGCTTGGATATTGATTGCTTGGCATGTCATTCTTCCAATTTTGGGCTTGTTAGGGCAAAAAATAGCTCAATCCGTCTATTTTTAGCTCTACCTTGTTCGCTGTCATTATCGCTAATGGGGCGACTCTCGGCATAACCACTATAAGAAAACAAATAGCGACCATCACGATTAATCATTTCTTTGATATTTGCACCACTGTCCATCATCAAATAAGTGTTAATCGCTCTTTGGGCAGACAATTCCATATTTGTCCAACGCCTGCCATAATTTGCCATAATTGGTACATCATCCGTATGACCTTCTATGAATATGGTATCAATTGCCTTTTTATATTTTTCATTTTGCATTTGTTGTTTGATTTCTTGTGCAATAATTATAATAACAGTTTGCCCTTCTGGATTTAAATCTGCCGACCCAACATCAAAAAAAGCATCGGATTTAATTCGCATATTACCATTTTTTGGGTCAATATCCACATTGATATTTTTTTGGTTTAAGGTTGATTGTAAATCTGTCAATAGTTCACTTCTTGAATGAAAACTTTCTTCAAATCTATCAGATTTTTTGTTAAATGAATGTATGGTATAAGCCAAAATAATAATAAAAATAAATAATAAAGAAGTCATTAAATCAGAAATAGAAATCCAATAATGCCCATCATCATGATTATTTTGAGTGGTTGGTACAGAGCGTCTCATTACTATCTACCTTGCAATTTTTGGTTTAAAATCTCAATCGCTCCATTCAATTCTTCAATTGCTCCTGCTAATTCAGAGGCAAATTTACCCAAAGAACCATCAAAACTGGCAAAAGTTGTATTAATAAGTCCATCTGCTTTTTTAATAAAGACTTGAATCATTTCTTCATATTTTGCCAAATTAGTTTGGATGTGTTCATCGCTTTTAGATTTATAATCATTCAAATCCTTTTTAGCTTCTTGTAACACCTGTTTGATGTGTTGTTCCATATCGCTCAATATTTGCTTAACACAATCATCTGTTTTATCTTGATAGTCTTCAAGCCCTGTTATCCAAGTTGTCATTAATTGTTGATTGGTAGTTAATAACTGTTTGTGCTGACTAGATAATTCTAAATAAGTACTGTTAGCATTATTAGAGACTTGTTCAATCATCTTTAAAATACCATGCAATTCGGTTGGGATAACTTTAAGCTTATCGGTAATATTATCCAAACCCTTATTAAAATCACCCATGGTCGCCGTTAATTGATTGCTGGTAGATGCTAACTTTATGCTACTTTCTTGCAATCTATCACTTGCTGATAGGGTGTTGTTAGCAGAATCTTTTAAATTCCCTGTTGCAGTTTCAAATGCTTTTAAATAATCAGGGATGATTTGTAAATGATTTTTAGCTTGTGAAACTAAATCATTAAATTCTGTTAAGGTGGTAGAAATTGGAGATAAGGCATTTTTAATCTCATCACCTGCATTTTCTGCACTTATCTTGATACTATTACTTGCTTCGTCATTTTTGGTCGCTTGGTCATCAATCTTTTCTTGAATATTATTCAATAATTTTGTCATTTGTTCTGTTAAATTACCTATATCAGCATTTAATGTTTTGGTAATAGATGAAATATTAGCAATCGTTTCATTAATATCTTTCGTATCTGAACTTGTGGATTTCTTGACTTCATCCATAAAATTTTGTAAAACTTGTTCTAGTTTCTCTGAAAAGTTCGCTCCTGTACCAGAGATAATGGCATTATGTAGGGTGTTATCTTCTGAACCGCCAATGTGCTTAACCAAACTGTCCATTGATTCAGATACAGCATTGGTCATTAGGCGTGGCAATTCTTCGGCAATGTCCATCGCCAAACCATTTAGTACCTCTATCTGCTCTTTTAAAGATTCTAGTATCTGCTCTTTTAAACATTCTAGTTGCTCTTGGTTGTTTTCCAGTAATGATGTATTACTCTGACTGATTTCTTCTAAATGTCTTAGTAGCTGCTTATTTGTCTCTTCTTGGTTTTTCTTAATGTCTTGAAATAACGCTAATGATTGCTTATGAAAGTCATTATTCTCTTCATATTCTTGGTAAAGAACTTTAACAATTTCCTTTAAATAATCTTTGCTTTCATTATGATTTTGTTCTAATTGATTTTTTAATAAAACAAAACCAGATTGGCTGGTTTCATTATGCGTGGAAGCAGTAACATTTAAATCATTTAATAATTTTTTATTTTGTGTTCCAATACTCTCTAAATTGAGTAAGTTTTGTTCAGAAAATGCACTGAGATATAATTCATTGATGGCATCTTGTAATTCAATAAGGCTATTTTTTGCTTTTTGAGTAAGCCATCTTTCATAGATGCCAAAAAAAATGGACAACCCAAGACCCCAAATGGATGAAGCAAATTTTGCCCCAGAAGCACGAATAAGCTGATTCATAGATGCTTGCAATTTTTCAGCATCATCCAAATTTAATTGCACCAATCCATAAAATAATCCAATAAAAGTTCCAAGTAATCCAATGCTCAATAGCAACGATGAGGTATTGGAAAATTGGGCACTACCAATCCTTTTAAAAACTGTATTTAGCGTAAAAAATTGACTAGCATCATAGATACGGTAAGTGTTTTTTTGGTCATTTTCAGAAACTTCAATGAGATTTTTTTGAAAATATTTCCAAGAATTTTGTAATTTCTCATCTTCATCAAAAGATATTTCATCCACAGTATTTATTTCATCTATGGTATGTTTAAAATTTTTTATTTTTTTTGATTTGTTTTTATATTCAATCCAACCACGCAGAATGTTTGATATAAGAACCATCCACAAAATGATGACTGCGATGGTAATAATCCAATCACTCGGCTCATTGCCAGAGAAGGGCAATAATTTTCTAAAAATTTCCCAAAAGCTCATAATATAATTCAACCAAATAAATATAGAAAAATTACTACTATATATCATGTCCAAAGTAATTTTTCGGTTTTGTGGCAAATTTAGTTAATTTTAGTAAAAATATGTCAAAACTTTATAACACAATTATAACATAATTTATATTTTAAAATTTACATAAATAATTTTTTGTATAAAAAGATGGGTGACCGCCTCACTTTTTAGACACAATTTTTAGCAGAGACAATATTGAAAATTTTGAAGCCGAACGCACACGCTTGCAAAACTTGGGCTATGCTTTTAATTCTCAAACTGACACCGAAGTCATCGCTCATGCCGTGCATGATATTTATAAAAAAACCAACGATTTATTCACCGCTGTACAACAAGCCTGTGCCAACTTTCATGGGGCATACGCCATCGCTGTGATTGCCAATGATAAGCCAGGTGAGATGGTGGTTGCTCGCATGGGTTGTCCATTGCTCATCGGTGTGGGGGAAGATGAAGTGTTTATGGCATCAGACGTATCGGCGGTGGTGGCATTCACTCGTGAAATCATCTATCTAGAAGATGGCGACATCGCTTGTCTGACCGCTGATGGTGTGCAAAAATTGATTGACAAAACAGACAATCTGACAGAACGCACCGCCACAACGTCTCAAGTATCACTGGCATCGCTAGAGCTGGGGGCGTATAACCACTTTATGCAAAAAGAAATCTACGAACAGCCCAAGGCCACGGCTGACACTGCTGAAGTCTTTTTGGACGCTGGGTTTATTCCAGAAAATTTTGGTAAAAATGCCAAGCAAGTTTTTCACGACATTGATGGCATCAAAATCTTAGCCTGTGGCACGTCCTATTATGCAGGATTAACCGCCAAATATTGGTTAGAAAGCATTGCCAAACTGCCCACCGATGTCGAGATAGCCAGTGAGTACCGCTACCGTAACGTGATTGCCAATCCCAAGCAACTTATCATCACCATTTCTCAATCAGGCGAAACGTTAGATACCATGGAAGCGTTAAAATATGCCCAAGCCCAAGGGCATCAGCACAGTCTCTCCATTTGTAATGTGATGGAATCCGCCCTACCTAGAGCCAGTGAGCTGGTATTTTATACCCGAGCAGGGGCAGGGATTGGGGTGGCATCAACCAAAGCCTTTACCACCCAGTTGGTGGCATTGTTTGGCTTGGCAGTTACCTTGGGGCGTTTATATGATGTGGTGAATGATGACAAAATGACCCAATATATCAATGAATTACGCAGTTTGCCCAATGACATACAATATGCCTTAAACCTAGAACCACAAATTACCAGCTGGGCAACTTTTTTTGCTGATAAGCCAAGCAGTCTGTTTTTGGGGCGTGGCATTCACTATCCAGTGGCATTAGAAGGTGCGTTAAAACTCAAAGAAATCACCTACATTCATGCCGAAAGCTACCCTGCTGGTGAGTTAAAACATGGTCCTTTGGCGTTGGTTGATGACAATATGCCCGTGGTGGTGATTGCACCTAATGACAACCTATTAGACAAAGTCAAAGCCAACATGCAAGAAGTGTCTGCTCGTGGTGGTGAGCTGTTTGTATTTACCGACCTTGACAGTGATTTTAGCAGCAGTAACAGCGTTCATGTCATTCGCACACCACGCCATATCGGTACGCTGTCCCCAATTGTGCATACCATACCTGTACAATTATTGGCATATCATGTGGCACTTCAAAGGCACGGACGTGGATAAACCCAGAAACTTAGCAAAAAGCGTTACTGTGGAATAGCCCAAAAGTGATTGCGTTTGGGTCAGCTGATTTATCCACCTTATCTGCTGATGTTTTTGATGTTTGTCTGTATGCAGCAGCCAAAAACAGTCAAAAAAACAGCTTCAAAAAAACAGAGATGCCATTATCAGTAGCATACTGACCATCACCCCTGCCAACACATCATCAATCAATATCCCAAATCCGCCAGAGACATTTTTATCCACCCATTTAATCGGAGGGGGCTTCATGATATCAAAAAAGCGAAATAAAACAAAAGGGACAATGAATAATAACGCAGTGCTTGGGTGGTAATACTCTAAGCCAGTTTTAGCTGCATCTTGTGTTTGAGCAAGCAACCACACACTTGGCAAAAGCGAAATCCACATGCCCACCCATTCATCAAAAACAATGTGCGGGTCATCGTGTACGCCCATCAGCTTTGAAGTTTTGCCACACACATAACTGCCAACCAAACAGCCAACCACCACAACCGCCAAAAATCCCCAAAATCCCAACAAAAGCATGGGTAAAGCAATCATAAGCCCGCCCACTGTTCCCCAAGTGCCGGGGGCTTTTTTAGGCAAACCTGTGCCAAGCCCAACCCCAAGCCAATAAATCGCCCTCTCCCAAGCCGTGGCGGTGGCAGGGCAAGGTGGGCAAGGGTTTGCTTGACGAATGTCAGGTTTGTGGCTGGTCATTGCTTTTCCTTTTCTATTTTAGCATCATCTAAAAAAGATAAGCCTAACAGTTGTATTTTTTTTGCCAAATCATCACCCAATGAAATATCCCAACGCTTTTCCATAAATGCCAGCAGTTTTAAACCCCTTTGTTTAATGGTATCAGCCGTCCATATTTCATTTTTTGCCACTTCAATTTCACAATGAGATCCTTGGGTATAACCACGCCTTTTTTCATTACCTTTTGCATCAAATTTCTGATTTTTCTTATCTTTAAAGCAAGTATTTTGTAGGCTACTATTAATACTACGAGATAATGGTAATAAATTACCCAATGAATTTTGCAACAACTTTCTTTCATCTGCCGAATAGTTTATGAAGTCTTGCCAATCTTCATCTTTTGGATTTTGTGGGTAAATGTGTTCAATAGACACCTTATCGTTACCATCAGGCTTAACAAATAAACTCCATTCTATTTTTTCATTGCCATGCTTTGAAAACAAGGAATATTCATATTCATATAAAAAGTAGTGCAGCCCATTCCAACCATAAAATCCCAAATGTCTTGTTTGAATATAATCATTAAAATATTTTGGTTCAAACCGATCCTTACCATCATCTGTTTTTTGAAACCATCGGTGCAATTGTTCTTTTAATGCTTTATCTATTTTTTCAATATTATTTTCGCTGTCCTGATCAGTTTGTCTGGCAATACGATTAGCCAAATTATAAAATGGTGTTTCGCCAGAGTTTGATTGATTACGATTTAATCTAAAATGAATAAAAATAAATCGTTCAATACTTTCAAGGATTTTAACTCTATCATCTGTCTTTATGCCACTATTTTTTAAAAACAACACAGTAATTAATGGTCTAAAATACATAAAACCTAATCGATTTAAGCAATTTAACCACGATCTTTCATTTGGCGAATAGTTTTCATTTGGGAAATGTATATTGTACCAATGCTGTGATAACAATTTTAGTTTATTCAAATAGTCTTTTAATTTTTCGGGGTCTAATCCCTCGCCATTACCATGATTATAATCGTAGATTTGTTCAGCGGTAAATTTTTCATTTAAAAAATAATCAATATAATCACTTCCTCTTTTTTTGGTATAATGAAAATAAATAATCCAATAATTACGCAAAAAATCATCATCAGACAATGGATTATTCTTATTTCTGCCCAATTGATAATAAATCTCTGACCATGTTTCATTAACAAAATCAGTCAATGTATTCTCGTCATCTTTGGACAAAACATGACTGTCATAAAGCGTGATTAAATATAAAATTCTATTTTTTAATAATTCTAAATTTGATAATTTTTTACCACGATTATTCATGGTCTCAAAGGCAACAAATACATTGAAATTATTATTAATCTCATAGATATTAAATAAAAAATTCTGAGTTATTTTGGTAAATAATTCGATGACTGAATCTTCACCATTTTGTTCGGAATTTTCATCATTTTTTTTATTAAATAAACTTTCTATTTCTTCTTTAAAAAATGATTTAGCGTTTTCAAGATTGAGTGTATAAAAAGTTTCTTGGACATTTCCACTTTCTTGACTATTAAAAATTCTTTGTTTTAAATAATTAAAGCTTGGATTATCAACTTCATAACCAAATTTATAAGCTGTTAGGATTTTATTGTCCTTTTCTTGATAAAGATAATAAGTTTTTAATTCAGATAATGATTTATCATCAATGATGATATTGGGGTTTTTTTCTTCAAAAAATTCAATAAAAGCCTGAATGAATATCACGCAAGTCGTTAATCGCTGCTGACCATCAACAATATGAAATGGCGTTACACCTTGTTCAATCAGCCATCGCTCATCTTTGTATTTTTCATCAATATTTTCAATCTTTTTTAGAGACAATACACCTGTATAATGACTTTTATCTTGTGGCAGAATGATGACATCTTTCCAAAAATCACTTAACTGGGGGTTTTGCCAAGCGTAACCTCTTTGATAATTTGGTATTCTAAAAATACGATTTTTAAATAAATCATTAATTGATTGTAATTCATTCATGTTAAAAATGCTCCCACCCTTGTACTGTTAAATCCACTTTTTGATGATTAAAAATCAATGTTAACCCTTTCTGTGCCACGATTTCACCAATGGCAAAAATGCTGTTTGGATATGATTGATTGAATTTTTTAAAATTTGCTTTTGTCATAGTCAAGCACAACTGATAATCATCGCCCCCATTGATTTGATGTTGCCATTTTTGGGCATGGGGCAAGGCATCAAGCAAGGCATGGCTGGGTATGGCATCAAGGTCAATCACCGCACCGACATTTGAGGCGGTCAAAATATGCCCCAAATCCTGCCCCAAACCGTCGGAGATGTCTATCATGCTGTTTGCAAAGCCGATGAGCTGCCTGCCAAGTGCCACTTGTGGGGCGGGGTATTGCATGGCTTGGCGTAATTTTTCAGGCAAGCTCTCTGGTGGTCGGTTGGCGTGTCCGTCTCCATTTAAATCGTCCAAAATCCCATGCAAAGCAAGGCTTGCCAGCCCCACCGTACCACTGACACACACCACATCACCCACGCATGCCCCTTGACGTGTGATTGCCTGCCCATGTGGGATAAATCCAAGAGCCGTTACTGAAATCGTTAAAATGGGTGAGCTTGTGGTGTCCCCCCCAATCAGCTCTACCCCAAACGGTGTGCAAGCCGCCGCCAAACCCTCTGCAAACGCCTGACAAAAGTCGTCATTTGCCATGGACTTTGGTAAGGATAAGCCCACCAAAATGGCATAGGGCGTCGCTCCCATGCTGGCAAGGTCGGACAGATTGACCGCCACCGCCTTATAGGCAATGGCGTGCGGGTCGGTCTCATGAACAAAATGCCGCCCTGCCACCAGCGTATCTACACAACTGACCAGCTGGCTGTTTGGGGGAATGTTGCTGATGGCACAGTCATCACCAATGCCCAACACGGTATGTTGGTGGGGAGCGGTTAGGTGCTTAAAATGGGTGTAGATTAGGGAAAATTCGGACATGGTGGGTGATGGGTTGATGGACAAAACTTAACAGATAAAACAGAGCAGTCTGTGTTTTACTTATCAGCTTGTACTTCTGGCTGACGCAAATTTTTGGCAATCTTATCCATGACGGCATTGATGAGCTTATGAGCATCGGTTGCCCCAAAATGGACATTGAGCTTCATTGCTTCATCTAACACCACTTTGTAGGGGATATGCAGGCTATGTTTAAGCTCATAAGTGCCAATGAGTAAAATGGCGTGTTCGATGATGTCAAGTTTGGATAACTCTCTGTCGAGTTGGCTGACAATCAGGGCTTCTAATTCATCAATTTGGGCAGGGATATTACGCATAAGTTCATGATAATAACCCAAATGTACGGTGTGCATGGCATTATCGGCACGAGTACGGGCAGTGATGGTATGTGGCTCATTACCCCCTAGCAAATCTCGTCTTTGTTTGGCAAAGCGGTAATCGGTCATCAGCCATTCATATAAGCCTTGCAAGGCAAAGCGTCTTGCCTTGCGTACGGCAGTGTGGGTGGTTTTGTAGCCTTGTTCGGCAAAAAGAATGTCATGGTCAGTCATAATGTTCTCAATTGGGCTGGTCTGGCAAATATGATTGATGTCATCAAATAAAACTTACCAAAATCAAAGTGGATTGATTGTTAAATAGTGTAAAAAACCCAAAAGCACACCGCATAAGTGTGCTTGCATGTTAAGCGAAATGGTTAACGCCATAAATATTCAATCATTTATGGTGATTTTGATTAAAGTGCCTTTAAGACACTGACCATCTCAATGGCAGTCATGGCGGCTTCATAACCCTTATTGCCTGCTTTTGTGCCAGCTCGTTCAATGGTTTGTTCAATGTTTTCGGTGGTCAAAATGCCATTAATGACAGGAATGTCATGATGCAAAGCCACATGGCTTAAACCTTTGGCGGACTCGCTTGCCACGATATCAAAATGTGGTGTCGCTCCACGGATAATCGCCCCAAGCACGACAATGGCGTCATAATTGCCCGTTACCGCCATGCGTTTGGCGGTCAAGGGTAACTCAAATGCCCCCGGTACACGCACAACCGTGATGTTCTCACCTAGCACGCCATGACGCACTAAAGCATCAAGCGCACCTTCTACCAAACTTTCAACCAAAAAGCCATTAAAGCGGCCAACGGCAATCCCAATACGCAGATTGGCATTTTCATGTAAAGCACCATCAATATGGGTTACGGCATTTTTTTGTTCGGTAAATGTGGTCATAATCTGCCCTCAAAAGATGTGTCTTTTAATTATTCTAACCATTTTATCACAATTTACCAACAGTTACCCATAATTTGTTTAAGATAGTTTGTTTGATTGGCATGATATTATAAAATTAACATAACTCAATCAAAGCTTAGGTAGATGAGTGCAGGTCAATGGGTGAAATTGGGCGAATGATAATACCTTGATTTGCCATAAATTCTTTGGCTTGTTTAATGGTATAATCACCAAAGTGAAAAATGCTGGCAGCCAATACCGCATCAGCCTTGCCTGTTAAGATACCATCTGCCAGATGCTGTAAATTGCCCACACCACCTGAGGCGATGACAGGGATATTCACCAAATCGCTGATGGTGCGTGTTAATAATAAATCGTAGCCTTGGCGTGTGCCATCACCATCCATGCTGGTTACCAAAAGCTCACCTGCACCCCGCTTGGTCATCTCTACTGCCCATTGCACCGCATCAATGCCTGTGGCTTTGCGTCCGCCATGAGTAAAAATCTCCCAATGGGGTTGCCCGTTGATGTTGCCCACTCGTTTGGCATCAATTGATACAACGATACACTGATTACCAAAACGGCTGGCAGCATCATTGACCAAATCAGGATTGGTAATGGCAGCAGAATTGATACCAACTTTATCAGCACCTGCATTTAATAAATTGCGAATGTCTTCAAGCTTGCGTACGCCGCCACCGACCGTCAGCGGAATAAAAATGGTACGAGCAATTTTCTCAACCATTTCATAGGTGGTATCTCGCCCATCTACGCTTGCGGTAATATCCAAAAAGGTAATTTCATCAGCACCTTGGTCATTGTAGCGTTTGGCAACCTCAACAGGGTCACCTGCGTCTTTAATGTCGATAAAATTGACGCCTTTAACAACACGGCCATTTTCGATATCCAAGCAAGGAATTAGGCGTTTGGCTAACATGATTTTCCTTAAATAATCAATAAATAAAGGTAAAAACGGTCAAATGCTTCCGTGATAAGCCGTAAGCTTAACCGATAAAAGCATAAAAAGTACAGCTCATGCCAAGCATTATAGCAAGTTCTACCATCGTTTTGCACATCAATTAAATGTCATGCATCAGTCAAGATGGGTTAATAGCGTTTCATCTGATCATATTTGATAAAAAATGTTATCAAAGGTCGGCACGCTTTAGTAAAATATGAAAAATTTTATCGCAATTTCCTTAAAATCTATTACAATATTGTTTTTATTTTATGTTGGGACCGCCATGTCTGTTTATACGCACTTATCTGATGATGAATTTTTTGCCTTTTGTGGGCTGTTTGGGGTCAAGTTTCGCCGTGCTACTGCCATTGTTCAGGGCATCAAAAATTCAAATTGGTTCATCCAAACTGACAGTGATGAAGATGGTGAGTTTAGCCATGTTTTTACTTTATATGAAGAGCGTGTACCTGATGATATCATTAAAATGGCAACCATCATGCACACACTCAAAGACAGGCTGCCGATTGCTGCGCCGCTTATCAAGATGACCGCCAAGGGCAATCATATTGGTGAGGACTGTGTGATGCGTTATGAAAATAAAGCCATCTTAATCGTCCCAAAGTTATCAGGCAGTCATCCTGTGCTGACAGATGTTGCCATGTGCCATGAAATGGGTAAGGCCTTGGCGACTTTGCATGAAACTTTAACAACCTTGCAGCCGAGCGAAGATTATGGCGTACCGCTGTATGACTGGGCGCATGTCAAGGCGCGTGAGACGGCATTTATGCCAACCGATGAAGCCCGCCTCATGAACGATATCTGGACGGCCTATGCCAATTTGCCCCAAGATTTGCCAAAAGGCTTGTGCCATTTGGACATGTTTGCAGATAATACGCTGTGGGATTTTACGGGCGATACACCAAAGCTGACAGGACTGCTTGATTTTACCGAGGTGTCTGTTGAGCATTATCTGATGGACATTGCCATCACCATCAACGATTTTTGTACCACATGGGGCAATGCCAATGACGGTGAAAGTGTGAATTTTAACACGGACAAAATGACTGCTTTTATAGACGGCTATGAGAGTGTCCGCCCCTTAACGGACAACGAAAAAACCGCCTTGCCTGTGATGCTTGCCTATAGTGCCACCATTTTTTGGCTTTTGCGACTAAATGTCATTTATTACAACCGTGAACAAGGACGCACAGGTGATAACATCATGGTCAAAAATCCTGATTTGATGAAACGCTTGGCAAGTCATCATTGGGCAAAGGTGCAATAATCATGTGCCAACTACTTGGAATGAATGCCAATACGCCTACTGACATTGGATTTAGCTTTACAGGGTTTAGAAAGCGTGGCGGACTTACCGACCATCATGAAGATGGCTTTGGCGTTGCGTTTTTTGAGCGGACAGCATTGGGTGATATTGGGCTTCGTCAGTTTCATGATGATAAACCCAGCCATTTATCGCCTGTGGCTGATTTGGTGAATCATTATCCCATTGAGGCGATGAATGTGATTGCCCATATTCGCAAGGCAACCACAGGGGGGCATGGACTTGCCAATATTCATCCTTTTGTGCGAGAAGTGTGGGGAGAACAATGGGCATTTGCCCATAATGGGCAGATGAGCGATAGCTTTATTCGTCGTACCCAAAGGCTGATGGCTAATGGTAATGCAGAACATTATGCAGCTGTTGGCACCACAGACAGTGAGCTTGCGTTTTGTTATCTCTTAAACCGCCTAAAAGCAACCTTTAAAACACGCCCAACTGATGAGATGTTGTTTGCTTTTTTGACGGCACAGTGCCGATATTTGGCGGCAAATGGGCTGTTTAATTGCTTAATTTCAAATGGCAAATGGCAATTGGCGTATGCAGGCAGTTTGTTGTTTTATTTGACACGCAAAGCGCCCTTTGGTGAGGCGACGCTGTCTGATGGTGAGATGACGGTGAATTTTAGTGATGTAACCACTGATAAAGATAAGGTTACAATTTTGGTAACCATTCCGCTGACTGACAATGAACAATGGCAGCAATTAGCGGTGGATGAATGTATCGTTTTTCACGATGGTGAGGTGGTGTTCAAAGACACCCCAAGCAAAAAAACTTATCTCAGCATTGAAGAAGGCATAAAGCTGGCACGCAGTGTCGGGGCTAGCGTATGAAAGATGCCAAAGACATCGCCCAAGCTGAGCTGGATTTTTGGCCAAGTTTTCAACAAATTAACCAAACCATGCCTCATCTGATGCCTTATCGTGAGATCCATGCAGCATTTGCCAAGAGTTATCAAGGCGGTCATCTGTCGGCATGGCTCAACGAGTATTTTTCTTCAAACCATATTGTGCCATATCTGCATGGCACAAATACACCGCTTAAATTTACTGCTCAAGATGATTTGCCGCATGGCACAGCATACGAAATGTACATTCATCAAACCGCCAAAATTCCCACGCGTGATAATTTGCATGATTGGTTTGGGGCGTGCGTTTGGTCAGTATTTCCAAAATCCAAATCCATGCTAAATGCCAAGCATATTGCATATTTTGCCCATCAAAATACAGGCAATGGTCGAAACCGTGTGCGTGATACCATTACAGTTTTTGATGAAAATGGGGCAATTTTTGTGGTCAGCGAAGACGCCATTGGCACACAGATTGGTGATGCCTTGGTGGCATTTGATTGGCAAAATTGTTTGGTTAATACACGCCAATACTGGCACCATCCGTCACAGCCAGATACGCACGCTAAAGTATTTGTCTTTGGGCATGCACTGCTTGAGCAACTGATTTCGCCTTATAAATCCTTATGTGCCCACACGCTTATCGTGCGTGTACCCAAAGCATTTTTTAAGCTATCGCAGCCTGAGCAATTAAAGTGTATTGACAAGATGTTATGTGAACAATTAAATGACTTTTTGGTAGAAGGTGTGACACCAAAGCATTTGCACCCATTGCCAATTTTAGGCGCGCCACATTTTTGGGATAATGCCGATCCAAGTTTTTATCAAGATGCGTTTGTTTTTCGTGCAGGTCGGCAAAATCAAACAAAAACCACATAGGTTTTATCATCATTGATTAATCAGTCTTATTAGGATAGATTAATCAATGATGGCTTAATAAACTGCCCATCAAGGCACTGCTTGCCATTTTATGTGCCAAAACGCCCCAATGCTCGGATAAAATCAGCGGATGATGGTGCAAAATAAATCAAAACCAAAATAATGACATATAAAACAATATAACCAAACGGTTTTTTTATCTCAAAAAATTTAAAAGCAGTACCCGCTGATTTTTTGAGCCTTAAGCCATAAATATTGACGCTATAAATTTCATCCAAAATCAAATGAATCAGCGTACCCATGAATAAGACCGCACCAAATAGCCAGCTGACAAATGCCGTCAATTTTAGTCCATAAAACGCCCCACATACCAATAGTAGTCCAAACATTGCCATATAAGGCACAGAATGTACCATACCACGATGGACTGTTAGGCGACTAAAAGTTCCAAATAAGCCAAGCCTGAGTAATAAAAACGCACCCATCCACAAAATCAAGGAGTCAATCAAAAGTCTGTCAGCATGATAGCGGTTGGCGTATAAAATGGTGATTAGTGTCGAGATGACCAATGAGGCGATTAAAAAGCCTTGAGAGGCAGGCTTTGAGTGGTCAAGATCAATATCAGGTAACAGGCTACCTAATGTCCCAACAGCCAAACAAAGTACCGCTGTCGTTAAGCCATATAATTCAAAATAAAAACCAGAGGCGGCGATGATGGCACTGCCAATAACGCCAGTGGTGAGATGTGTATGAAAATTTGCCATATTTTAATTTAAACTGTGCTTTAAAAAATTTTAAAGCAAAAATAAATCAACAAAAAAGCCAGTCATGCGATCAGACTGGCTATTTGCTTCTTTGTAAGAAAAATATTGGCATCCCATAGGGGATTCGAACCCCTGTTACCGCCGTGAAAGGGCGGTGTCCTAGGCCTCTAGACGAATGGGACGCAAGTAAAAGTCCTTAGACTTTTAAATAAAACAGTCACTATTTTTAAATCAAAAAATGAGTAACTGCCAAAAATGTAAGAAATTGCCTAGGTGCTTACATTTTTGTACTAGATTAGTTATGGTGGAGCTAAGCGGAGTCGAACCGCTGACCCCTTGCATGCCATGCAAGTGCTCTACCAACTGAGCTATAGCCCCATACTAAGCTAATGACAGCGTATTATACAGAATAAATTTGAGCCGTCAAGCATTTTTTGCATTTTTTGAGCATTTTTTCAAAAATACAGGCAAAATACAGGTTTTGAGTACTGGGGCATAAGGCTTTGGTATTTAGGCTAAAAAATTTGGCAGAGATTTATTTTTCTCTTCTAATTTTTTGAGCTTTTTCTTGCCCAATCCACCGAGTATCTCACAAGCGTGCCGTAAGCGTGCCAAAGTCATGTCTGCACCGATGATGTACATGGAATTCATCACAGGTGTGCTTGAGGTCGAGCCTGCAATCGCCACAAAAAATGGCTGCATAAAATCTTTTAATTTAATGTCAAAATGTGCCGCCAAGCCTTTAAGGGTTTGGTAAATATTCTCTTCGCTCCAAATGGGCAAGTTTTCTAATTGCCAAGTCGCCAAATATAAAATTTCTAATATCTGCTCATTATCTAGGCTTTTGTGGGCAAAATCTTCGGCAGTGATGGCAGGTAAATTTTGAAAATAAAAACCTGCCCAGTTGATTGCATCGGATAATAAATTAATGCGTGGCTGAATGGCACGAGCGATGGCGGTGAGTTTAGTGTCATCGCTTGCCCATGCCAAGATTTTGTTTTTTAGGTCGTCAACGGATAATGTCCGCAGATATTCACCGTTGAGCCAGTATAGCTTTTCGATATCAAAGACAGGGCCGCCCAAGGAAATACGCTGGATATCAAAGCTTTGAATCATCTCGTCTAGGGTGAATTTTTCTTGTTCATTTGGCAAACTGTAACCCATGCGACCCAGATAATTCATCAATGCCTCAGGGAGTATGCCTGCATCTCGATAGTAGGTAATGGAGGTCGGATTTTTACGCTTAGACAGCTTGGATTTATCGGGGTTTCTAAGTAGTGGCATATGACAAAGCTCTGGCATTTGCCAGCCAAAATATTCATATAACAGCTGATGCTTGGGTGCTGAGGGCAACCACTCTTCACCACGCAAAACATGGGTGATTTGCATCAAATGGTCATCAACCACATTGGCAAGATGGTAAGTCGGCAGACCGTCAGTTTTTAGCAAAACCTGCATATCTACCTGTTCCCAAGGAATGACAACCTCACCACGCAGCATATCTTTGATGGTACAAACGCCGTTTGATGGTACACGCATACGGATTACAAACGGTTTGCCTTGAGCGACCAACGCATCTGATTCTTCTCGTGATAAAGTGGCATAGCGGCCGTCGTATTTAACGGGCAAGCCTGCTGCCATCTGTGCTTCTCGCATGGCGTCAAGTTCTTCGGGTGTGCAAAAACAGCGAAATGCATGCCCATCATCTAACAGCTGCTCGGCGTATTTTTTATAAATATCGGCGCGTTCAGATTGACGATAAGGCGCATGCGGGCCACCAATATCTGGACCTTCTGCCCAAGATAATCCAGCCCATTTTAGTGCATCTAAAATCATTTGTTCAGATTGCTTAGTGGAACGGGCTTGATCAGTATCTTCGATGCGTAAAATAAATTCACCGCCCATGGATTTGGCAAATACTAAGTTAAACAGTGCAATATAAGCGGTGCCTACATGGGGAAAGCCAGTTGGGCTTGGTGCGATTCGGGTGCGTACAGGTCGTGTCATGATTTTCTCGAACTTAGGGAAATGAATTGTTTGTGCTATGATAACAAATCGCCACAGTTTTTGGTAGAGACAGTCACACGCTTTATAAAATGACGAAAAATATCGCAAAATGTACAAACAATCAATAAAGCACACAAAAAATTTTGATAAACTTCCCAAAACCCTTTGATTTATTGATAAAATAGTAAGGTTATGTTCCCATCTGATGATATTTTATTCGGCGAATAGATATCTAAGCAACTGGCGTAGCATTCATCATTTTTGCTAAATAACCACAGTGAGCACCATGTCAAACACCATTTCCACCTCTGATGAATTTAGTCATACGACGGTTTTGTTACCAGAAACAGTTGCGATGGTGCTTGGTGTCAAACAATTAAATGATGTCACTTCAAAAGTTTCGGGTGTGTATGTGGATGCCACTTTTGGGCGTGGGGGACATAGCCAGCTTTTGCTTGAATATTTGGCACCTGAGGCAACTTTGGTGGTCTTTGATAAAGACCCAGAAGCCATCACTGTCGCCAAAAGTCTGGCAGCACAAGATGAACGCATTAAGGTTGTGCATGACAGCTTTGCTCACTTAACAAAAAATTTACAGGCATTGGGCATTGATAAAATTGATGGGTTGATGGCGGATTTGGGTGTCTCAAGCCCCCAGTTAGACGATGGAACTCGTGGCTTTAGTTTCATGCGTGATGGCGTAGTTGATATGCGTATGGATACCACACGAGGTGAGCCTGTCTCTGAGTGGTTGCAGCGTGTATCGGCGGATGAGCTGGCTGATGTGTTGTATGAATATGGCGAAGAACGCCATTCTCGTAAGATTGCCCGAGCGATTAAGTCCATGCCAAATTACACCTCCACAAGACAATTAGCCGAAGTCATCAAGCAAGCCCATCCTGCATGGCAAAGAGGCAAACATCCTGCCACTCAAAGCTTTCAGGCAATGCGTATTTTTATTAATAATGAGCTTGGAGATGTGGAGGCGTTTTTGGCACAAAGTATCGGGGTGCTAAAAGCAGGTGGTATGCTTGCGGTGATTAGTTTTCATTCGCTTGAAGATCGTTTGATTAAGCAGTTTTTGCAGCGTCACAGTCGTGGACAGTATGAAGAAGATGCACATCTGCCGATCATCCCTAAGCGTCCAAAATATTTTGGTAAACCAAAGCGTGTTGGGCCAAGTGATCAGGAAGTCAAAGCCAATCCCAGAGCTCGCAGTGCGTGGCTGCGTGGTGGTGTGCGTCTTGATACCATTTTGGTGGCACAAGACGAAGATTGATATATTTTATTTTGATAGGTAGCGATTTTCATGAGCAACACTCCTTTGATGACAACACTCAACTCAAGTATGACTTGGGTTTTGCGTTTGGTGTTGGCGGTTTTGGTTGTGATGATTTTTGCAACCGCTTTGGGTATCGTCACCCAAACCCAAGAGCGACACGAAACCTATATTGAATTACAAAAACGCAGTCGTGAATTAAATGAGCTAAAAATTGAAGAGCAAAGGTTGATGATTGAGCAGCAAACATTCAGCGCCACGCCGCAAGTTGCTCAGCGTGCCGTCAGTGAGCTTGGAATGTTTTTTCCGACCAATGAAAACCGCCGTGTCATTACGCCGAGTGCTAAGCCTGACTCTGAGCCAAGCCAAAATAGCGAGTAAAGCATGACCAAACAAAGAAAAAATCCAAAAACTGGCTCAGCGACGGTAACACCGCCTTTACACCGCCCAAAGGCGTCTGCCAAGACTTTTGGGATTTTAACCAAAAAACGCATCAAAAAATCTGGTGCTAATTTGGCTGGTGGCAAGCAAGATGCTTGGCGATATTTGATCATTGGGGGGTTGATGCTGTGTATATTTATGGCGATTTTTGCACGCGCGTTTTATCTACAGATCGTCAATCCGCAGTTTTTTATTGATAAAGGTGATGAGCTGATTACGGGCAAACGCACCGAACCTGCGTATCGAGGTGTCATCACAGATCGTGAAGGTGCGCCTTTGGCTGCCAATGCACCATTATATACGGTATTTTTTGATCCTTATGCCTATGCCGAAGAATATTATCGCTTAGACAATGAAATCAAAACCACCAAAAGTGAGACCGCCAAACAAAAAGCACTCAAAAAACTCAAAGAAATGGACTTGGTCAGGTTGGCAGCGACGGCAAATTATCCGCTTGAAAAACTTGAAGCGGCGGTTGGGATTGATCATACACTTGACACCTCTAATAGCCAAAAAGTCAAAGAAGCTTTGCCAAAAGGTGCAAGCTCACGCCGCTTGGTGCTATTAAACCGTGTATCACCTGAAGTTGCCAAATCCGTCACAGATTTGGGCTTATTTGCCATTGGTCGTGAGCAGTATTTTCAACGCTACTATTTACAAGCTGAACCCAATGCGCAGCTTTTGGGTTATATGGCTCAGTCAAGTGATAAATCGCAAGGCGGCTATATTGGGCGTGCAGGCATTGAGGCTAAATATAATGAGCGTTTGGCGGGCAAAGATGGCAAGGTACAGATTTTGCGTGGTACTGGTCGGCAGCCCATTCAAGAGATTGAGCAAATTGAACCGCTGATTGAAGGCGAAAACATTCGCTTGACAATTGACTCACGATTGCAGTATGTGCTTTATAAAGAGCTTGAGCAGGTTGGGCGTTTACAGTCGGCGCGTTCAAGCTCAGGCATGGTGGTTGATGTTAAGACGGGTGAAGTGCTGGCGATGGGGTCATGGCCATCTTTTAATTCTAATAATTTGTCCGAACGAGATGGTGCTAACGAAAGAAACCGCCCCGTGCTTGATGTGTTTGAGCCAGGTTCGGTGATGAAACCGTTCACAGTGGCCGCCGCACTTGAATCGGGTGAATACACCACTAATTCAGTCATCGATACCAGTCCAGGCAGCGTGTCGGTGGGTGGATATACGATCCGAGATAGCGGTAATTATGGTGTTATCACGCTAGATAAACTGATCCAAAAATCCAGTAATGTTGCCTCAACAAAAATTGCGTTAAATTTACCGACTGATGCTATCGCTAATATGCAGCTTAAATTTGGTTTTGGTAGTAAGACGGCACTGGATTTCCCTGCTGAGGCATCGGGACGAGTTAGCATTCCAAAAGAGCGTGAACTGGCACGCCGTGCAACACTAAGTTATGGCTATGGTCAGCAAGTAACATTAGCACAGTTGACCCAAGCTTATGCAGCACTTGGCAATCAGGGGCTGATGCAGCCGTTAAAACTTGTTAAAAATCAAAAAACGCCCGAACCTACCCAAGTCATTCATGCAGGTCATGCCGAAGCCATTGTGCGTATGATAGAGCTTGTGACAGGGCCAGGTGGCACAGGTCAAGCCGCCGCCATCAATGGCTACCGTGTGGCGGGTAAAACAGGTACCAGTCGGCGTACCAATCCACAAGGTGGTTATTACACCGATCAGCATCGTGCGATTTTTGTTGGCTTAGCACCTGCGTCAGATCCACGCTTTGTGGTGGCAATCTTGGTTGAAGATCCACGCCGCCAATCGTATGCAGGACAAGTATCAGCACCAGTATTCCACCAAGTGATGAAAGAGGCACTACGCTTATATAATGTGCCTTATGATAAGCCTTTACGGGTGTTATCACCCTAAATTAACCGATGAATTTAGCTGATTAAGGATGTATGATGACGCCAATAAGTTTTCGTGAAGTGATCCAAAAAGCGGTGGCTACCCCCCACACTGTGGCGGCAAAACTTGGTTTGATGGCACTTGAATCTGTGTTTTCGCCGATTTTGGCGTATCAATTTGACCAATTTTGCTTGGATAGTCGTAAGATTGGCGTAGATGATGGTTTTGTACTTTTAAAAAGTAGCAGTCAAGATGCTCAAACAAACCTAAATAATGCCAATCGTTATCTTATGTCGGTCAAAGACAGTGCGGCATTTGTCATCAGTGAGTTTGATTTGGCGGGGCTGGATTTAGATGGCATGCAAATTCCTATCATTAGCGTGCCAAATATTCGTACCTATTTGGGTGATTTGATTGCTGCTCGCCTTCAGCTACATCATGCCGTGGCATTGCCCAAGATTATTGCAGTAACAGGCACCAATGGCAAAACCACGGTCAGTCAGCTGATCGCACAGCTTTGTCAAGCGTCTGGCATCAGCTCTGCTGTGATGGGGACGGCAGGTAATGGGCGACTGGGTCAACTGATGCAGTCCGCCAACACCACAGGCGATGTGCTATTGACACATACATTTATCCATCAAATGGCACAAGAAGGCGTACAAATGATTGCACTTGAGGCAAGCTCACATGGGCTTGATCAGTATCGCTTACAAGGTATACCAATTATCGGTGCTATTTATACCAATTTATCCCGAGATCATTTGGATTATCATGCTGATATGGTGTCGTATCGTGATGCCAAAGCCAAGCTTTTTGATCAGTCATTGTTCCCGACACTAAAATTTGGTGTGGTGAATTTAGACGATGAGCCTGCTTTGTTTGATTACAAGGCGGCAGATTTTCAGATGATTGGATATGGCCAACAAAAGCCAAACGCTGATTTTTATGCCAAAGCGGTACGCCCAAGCCTTGATTGTGTTGAGATTGAGGTACAAACACCTCAAGGTGAGATGACGGCGATAAGTCCTTTGCTTGGGCTGTTTAATGTGGATAATTTGCTTGCCAGTATGGCAGCATTTACGGCTTTAAACCCTGCAAGGGCAGCAGATTTGCCAAATTTGATTACTCAATTACAAGGTGCAAGAGGGCGTATGCAGCGCGCGTCATCTCAGACAGGCTCTTTTATTGTTGATTATGCACACACGCCCGACGCACTTAAGCAGGTCTTATCAAGCCTGCGTCGCCACTGTACAGGTCAGCTGATTGCAGTCTTTGGGTGCGGTGGTGATCGTGATCGAGGTAAACGCCCGCAGATGACCCAAGCAGGTTTGGCGTATGCAGATCAAGTGATTTTGACTGCTGATAATCCGCGTTCTGAATCGCCATCTGCCATCTTAGCAGATATGCAAAAAGGGCTGTCTTGTGAGGATCATTATAAAATCATCATCGAGCCTGATCGAAAAAATGCCATCGAATTGGCGGTTAAAACCGCAGGCAAAACTGATATCGTTGTGATTGCAGGTAAGGGGCATGAAACTTATCAAGAAATCCAAGGCGTGCGTTATGATTTTGATGATTTGGCAGTATTGGGTGAGTTTTTACAAAAATATCAAAAATAAAAAGTAATAAAAGGCAATCACATGACAAATTCAAGTGCATATTTTTGGCACCAAGATAACCTAAAACAAGCCACACAGGGGCAGTGGCATCACAGTGATAAGGCTGAGATTTACGCCCATCGTATTGTGACTGATACACGCCAAATCCAAGCAGGTGATGTGTTTTTGGCAATCAAAGGCGAGCGATTTGATGCACATGATTTTATCCAAAATGCGTATCAGCAAGGCGCATCTGCGGCGATCGTTGAGCGTGTTGTTGATTGCGATATGCCACAGCTTTTGGTGGCAGATACTAAGCTTGCTTTGGGGGATTTGGGCAGGTTTCGGCGAGAAGCTCACCCTGATTTGACGGTGGTTGCCTTGACCGGCTCTAGTGGCAAGACGACGACCAAAGAGATGATTGGTGCTATTTTAAGCCAAATTGCACCGACGCTCATCACTCGTGGCAATTTAAATAATGATCTTGGCGTGCCGATGATGTTGCTTGAGCTGACTGATGAGCATCGTTTTTTGGTGATAGAGCTTGGGGCAAATCATTTGGGTGAGATTGCCTATACAGCGTCAATGGTGCGTCCTGATGTGGCATTGATATTAAATATCGGTACAGCGCACTTGGGCGAGTTTGGTGGGCGGGCTAATATTGCGTGTGCTAAATCAGAGATTTATTCGGCACTGACGAGTCAGGGTGTGGCAATTTTACCTTTTTCAGATGACTTTTATCCAGAGCTTTTAAAACAAGCGTCTAAATTTACAAAGCTGCATTTATCGTTTGGCGAGCGTGCCGTGCCGATTGAGCAAGCGGGGCTTGAAGTGACGGATCAAGCTATGCTTAAAGCCGAAGGGATCAGCTCGGTGCTGATGATGGGGGATTTATTTGCTGATGATATTGAAACTTTTGCCACGCACAGCACATTTACTCTAAATACCAATATTGATATTGATCAAATTGACAGCTTGCCTGTTCATCTACCGTTCATTGGTGAGCATAATGTGGCGAATGCGCTAGCGGCAGCTTCGGCGACTTTTGCACTGGGTGTACCACTTGAACAAATCGCCAAAGGGCTTCTGCGTGCGACGCCACCAAAGGGTCGTTTGATGCGTCTGTCAATGGACGGATATTGCATTATTGATGATACTTATAATGCCAACCCAACTTCCATGCTCGCTGCAGCAAAAGTGCTTGAAGCTGAATTAGACACTAAGATATTGGTGCTTGGTGATATCTTTGAGTTAGGAGATGCGGCAGATGATGAGCATACCAAACTGGGGCATCGGTTGGCTTTACTTGAGATTGATCATGTATTGACTTTGGGTAATCACATGGCACATACTGCCACTGCCATCAATGAACAAAAATCCATTGCCAAACATTATACAGATAAGCCAAGTCTTTTAAAGGATTTGCGTCAATTATTATCACATGGTTCTGCCACCGTGTTATTTAAAGGGTCTCGTGGCATGGCAATGGAGAGCCTGATTGCTGATTTGACCGCTTGTAACCATTAACAAATTAAGGATGCTTCATGTTGTATTGGCTATTACAGCAAACAGACATTGCCATCGGTTCATTGACTTTGCGGGCACTGCTTGCGGTGATTACATCGCTGCTTATTGTTATCATTGGTGGTAAGCCTGTGATTCATTATCTGCGTACCTTAAAATACGGTCAAGCCGTGCGTGATGATGGACCAAAAACTCACCTTGCCAAACAAGGCACACCTACGATGGGCGGGGTGCTGATTTTAGTGGCGATTGGTATTGCTACCTTGGCATGGGCGGATTTAGGCAATCCTTATGTTTGGATTTTAATGGTGGTCATGGTCATTTTTGGTGCAGTTGGCTGGGCAGATGATTGGCTAAAAATCAAGCACAAAAACCCCCAAGGACTGATTGCTCGCAAAAAATATTTTTGGCTATCGGTCGGCTCGCTATTTGCTGGCTGTTCCATGTATTACATCGCCACACAGCAAGATACCAATACCATGATCGCTATGCAAGACATGCTAATCCCACTGTTTAAAGACATTGTGATTCCGTTTTCAGCGATTCCATTGGGTTTGGGATTTATTATTGCGACTTATTTTGTGTTGGCAGGCTCATCTAATGCGGTGAACCTGACAGATGGTTTGGATGGATTGGTGATTTTACCCGTAGTTTTGGTCGCAGCAGGCTTGGGCGTTTTTGCTTATATTTCTGGCTCGCCACATTTTGCTGATTATATGCATGTGCCTTATATTGCTTATAATGCTGAGGTTACCATTGTATGTGCTGCCATGATTGGTGCAGGCTTGGGCTTTCTTTGGTATAATGCAGCACCTGCCGATGTATTTATGGGCGATGTGGGCGCATTGAGTCTTGGGGGCATGCTTGGTACCATTGCTGTGATGACTCGCCAAGAGTTGGCATTTGCGATCATGGGCGGTATCTTTGTGGCTGAAGCGGTATCGGTGATTTTACAGGTTGGTTCTTATCGTCTGCGTAAACAACGCATTTTTTTGATGGCACCTTTACATCATCATTTTGAAGAGCTTGGACTCAAAGAAACCAAAGTAGTCGCGCGTTTTTATATTGTGTGTATTATTTTGGTGGTGCTTGGACTGATGACTTTAAAATTACGCTAAATTTGCCACCAATTCACCGATGAGCCTTGTGTCCTTTTGGTGAGTGCGTTAAGGTGATTTTAATGGCAGATTGGTTGATAAAATTTTAAAAACTTTTAGGGAAATTGACCAAGTTGGGCTATAATAGCAGGTTCGTTTGGGTGTATTTGCTCATCGACTGTCTGAACTTTAAAGCTTTATAGGGATAACGACTATGAATGTACAAAGATGCGTCATCGGCAATTGGAAATTAAACCCAGCAACCAAGTCGGCGGCACATGAGCTGGCACAGGGCTTGAGTGGTATAGCTTGTGATGCGGTCAGGGTTGGCTGTACACCAAGTTTTACCCATGTATCGACTGTGGCAGATGTCTTGGCAGGTACGCCAATTTGGGTGGGTGCTCAAGATATTTGTGCGTATACCCAAAGTACGGGGGCGTATACGGGCGATGTGTCTGCTGAGCAGCTGAGTGATTTGGGCGTAGGTTTTGTCATTATTGGGCATTCTGAGCGTCGCAACTATTATCGTGAAGATCACAGCTTATTGGTTGAGAAAATGAAGCACGCATTTGCTGCAGATTTGAGCGTTGTGTTTTGTATTGGTGAGACCAAAGAGCAATATCAAGCCAATCAGACCTTATCAGTGCTTGATGATCAGTTATCAGTATTACAAACCTTTCGTGTGCCACGGGGCAAGCTTATCATTGCTTATGAACCTATTTGGGCGATTGGCACAGGTCTGACACCCACCACTCAAGAAGTCATCGCAACTCATGCACATATTAAGTCAGTCTTAGCATCGTATCACTTTGAAGGCGTCAGTGTGCTTTATGGTGGCTCGGTGAATGAGCAAAATGCTGCTGAATTTGCTCAAGCTGAAGGTGTTGATGGGGCATTGGTCGGAGGTGCTTCTTTAAAATTAGATACCTTTGCACAGATTATTGCTGCATTTGAGTCAGCATCGTAGCTTGTTTTATTTTTGCATACCATACGATTGGGAAATTTATGCTTACAATTCTTTTAGCCATTCATATTATTATTGCCATTGTCATGGTGGGTTTTATTTTGATTCAACATGGTAAAGGTGCCGATGCAGGTGCATCTTTTGGCTCAGGTGCAGCAGGTACAGTTTTTGGTGCGGCAGGGTCGGCAAACTTTCTAACACGCACAACCGCAGTGCTTGCGACAATCTTTTTTGTGACAAGCCTTGCACTGGCTCACTTCGCCCAAAAACAAGCCGAAGATCAGTTACGCTTGGATGTGCCAGCCGTTGTCAGCGAGACACCGAATACCCCCGCCAATTAAGTAATGATTTTGCTTGCAATTGACAGATTTTTTGGGTAGAATACTCCGATATTTTATTTTGCGATCGTGGTGGAATTGGTAGACACGCTATCTTGAGGGGGTAGTGCTTCACGGCGTGAGGGTTCAAGTCCCTCCGATCGCACCAAATTCAATTTCTGGCTTATCTTTAGGGATTTTTTGCTTGAATTAGGCATCAATCACTGCCGATAGATATAAATAACTCATAGACTTGACTGGTAGCCAGATTACTTAGCTAAAAATTTTTAAAAATCGCTTGACATTAAAAAAATATTCTATATAATAGGCATTCTAAATTGATGCGGGGTGGAGCAGTCTGGTAGCTCGTCGGGCTCATAACCCGAAGGTCGTTGGTTCAAATCCAGCCCCCGCTACCATTTTTTAAAATCCTAAGCGTTGCCAAATTGCAATCTTAGGTAGCTTAATATATTAAATTAAGCTGTCGGCTGGTATTATGATTGCCCACCAACCTTGTGTTATGTGGGTTTTTTTGTATCTAAAACAAATTCATCACTAAAATAACGCTTATCACTCATGATGGGTTATACGATGTTATAATAGTGCTTTATGGACTGTTGTGATAAGTACCGCCGTTTTGTAAATATTATTTTAGGAATTATCATTCAATCATGAAACCATCAAGCAAAATTGCTGAGCTGACCGAATTGATTGCCCCTGCGGTGGCTGCCTGCGGTGTTGATTTGTGGGGTATTGAGTTTATGCCTCAAGGTCGTAAATCATTACTGCGTATTTATATTGAATCACTGCCCAAAAATCGTGCGGCAGGCGAGCATGTGACCATTGAGGATTGTTCAGCGGTCAATCATCAGGTTTCTGGTGTCTTAGATGTTCACGATCCAATTGCGGGCGAATATGTCCTAGAGGTGTCAAGTCCGGGTTTTGATCGCCCTTTATTTACGCGTGAGCAGGTAGCGGCATATATGGGCGAGATAATTAATCTACGCCTGATTCATGCCATTGGTAGCGGTGATACAAAACGCCGCAAAGTAGTGGGCCGCTTGACCTGTGTGGGCGAGGATAGTATGACAGTGATCACCGAAGATAAGCTTGAATTTAACATTGCATTTGATAGCGTGGATAAAGCACATTTGGTATACGAAGACTGATTTATTGGTCTTGTGCCTGTTGATACGGTTGCATGGTAAAGTGGTGCAATCATTGCATAAAAATTAATAAAAATTAATCAATATCAATTAACCCAAAGGATCTACAGATGAGTCGTGAAATTTTGACTGTGGTTGAGACCGTCAGTAACGAAAAAGGACTAAATCCTGAAGATATTTTTGAGGCGATTGAGCAAGCGCTTGTCGTCTCAACCAAGAAAAAAGTCTATACTGAGCAGCCTGAAGTTGCCATCCGTGTACATATTGATCGCAAAACGGGCAATTATGATACATTTCGTTATTGGACAGTGGTTGCTGATGAAGATCATGAGATGCCAGCATGTCAGCTTGCGATCAGTGATTTGGACGAAAATGAATGGCAAATTGGCGATATCAAAGAAGAACAAATTGAGTCGATTGAATTTGGTCGTATCGCTGCCACGCAAGCCAAACAAGTGATCATTCAAAAAATCCGTGAAGCTGAAAGAGCCTTGGTTGCCGATGCGTTTGAGTCACGCATTGGTGATTTAATCAGTGGTGAAATTAAAAAACAAAGCCGTGATGCTTATATTGTGGATTTGGGTGAAGGCGGTGAAGGTTATTTGGCAAAAGATCAGACATTGCCGCGTGAGACATTGCGTGTCAAAAGCCGAGTTTCTGCCATCTTATCTCAGGTCAATCGTGATGGTCGTAGCCCACAGCTGATGTTGTCACGAACCAGCAATGAGATGCTGATTGCTTTGATGAATAAAGAAGTTCCAGAGATTAGTGAGCAGATTATTGAGATTCGTGATGTGGCTCGCTTACCTGGTTTACGCGCTAAAATTTCAGTAAAAACCAATGATCACCGTATTGATCCTGTGGGTGCGTGTATTGGTATGCGTGGTACGCGTATTCAAGCTGTACAACAGGAGCTAGATGGTGAACGCATTGATGTGATTGTTTGGAATGAAGATCCAGCACAATATATCATCAGTGCGCTTGAGCCTGCTGATGTCAATGGTCTTGTGCTTGATGAAGATGCTAAAACTGCTGAAGTGATTTTTGCAACGAATGATCAATTAGCCCGTGCCATTGGATCTCAAGGTCAAAATGTTCGCTTGGCTTCTGAATTGACTGGCTACAAGCTGAACATGATTTTGGAGTCTGAATACAGCGAACGCCAAGCTTCTGAAAATCAAGCAGCAATTGACCTATTTTATGAACGCTTGGAGCTTGATCGTGATTTGGCTGAAGTGTTGGCGGAAGTGGGTTTTGCCGATATTGAAACTGTGGCGTATGCACCAGTAGAGGAATTCTATGAAATTGATGGCTTAGATGATGAAACCATTACCGCCATCCAAGAGCGTGCCAAAGAAGTCATTATCAGTGATGAAATTGCCAAGCAGCAAAATATCAAAGAGCCAAGTGCCGAGCTTTTGGCTTTAGAAGACATGACACCAGCAATCGCTTACAAATTGGCCGAGCGTGATATCATTACGCTGGATGATTTGGCAGAGCAAGCCATTTTTGATATCGAAGATATCGAGGGTTTGAACAGCCAAAGTGCTGGAAAATTCATTATGGCAGCACGCCAATCATGGTTCGAATAATCATGAGTGTAGCGGTCGTAGGCGTACAGCAATGAGCGTACAGCCATTAAAATAACTTTGCCAAGCCTAAAGGTTTGGCAGACAATACATAAGTGGGCAGTATTTGGCAGTTGTGCCAAGCCCGCTTGCCAAACCAAAACAATTAGGTGATATGAATGGCAAAAACAGTTAAACAACTTGCACAAACTTCAAAAACAACAACCGAAACTATCCTAAAACAACTTGCCGATGCTGGTTTACCAAGTCGTGGTGAAAATGATCTTGTTACCGATAGCGAGCAAGATAAACTGGTGGCTTTTTTAAAGCAAAGCCATGGTGAAAAACCCAAATCTCGCATCAGCTTAAAATCCAAAACTACCTCAACCGCTCAAGTGACAGGCACATCAGGTAAGGCAAAAACGGTCAATGTCGTGCGTACCAAAAAAGTCGTCTATGACAAACCAGATCCAGCTAAGATTGAAGAGAAAATCGCAGCCCAAGCTAAGGCTGCCGAAGAAGCACGCCTAAAAGCTGCCGAAGAAAAACAAGCAGCCGAACGCAGCAAAAAAGAAGCAGCCGAGCGTCAAGCGGCAACCTTGGCTGCGATGCGTGCAAGCAGTGAGCCTGCAAAAAATCATGAGGTTAATGCGACGGTTGTTGTCAAAAAGATGAAAAATCCAGAAGACGCCAAGCCTGTTGATAAAGTAGAAAAAACCGATAAGAAAAAACCTGCCAAACCCATCAAAAAAGAATCAGCAACTGACAAAAAAGCGCGTGAAGCTCGTGAAGCAGAAGAAGAGCGTTTGCGTCAGATGGAGGCAGAAACACGCCGCAAAGCTGCTGAAGAAGCTCAAAAACGCACGCTTGAGCAGATGAAACAAATGGCGTCTCGTTATAGCGATACTGATGATGGTGCAACTGCCGCTATTGTTCGTACCAAAGACGATGCACCGTTGGCCGATGGCTTGGTGGGTGCTGCTCTTGAAGAATCATTTGAAAAAGAGCGTCGTGAAATTAAACGAGGTGCAACAGGCACTGCTGGCAAAGGCGGTAAAAAAAGCCGCAAAGGTCAGCAAGAAGAGCGTGAAATGAAAACCCGTGCAAAGGGCTTAAAATCATCTCAAGCCAATAAACATAAATTTGAAATGCCTGTTGAAAAAATCGTCCATAATGTTGAGGTTGGTGAAAATATCGTTTTATCCGATTTGGCACAAAAAATGGCGGTTAAGGTGCGTGAAGTCATCAAATCGCTGATGAAGATGGGTGAGATGGTGCGTGAGTCAGACAGTATCGATCAAATGACCGCCGCACTTGTTATCGAAGAATTTGGTCATAACTTTGTACCGATCAGCGATACCCAGCTAGAAGATGATTTACAAGTCGCTGTTGATGAAAAATCAGGTAATGTCCAAACACGCCCACCTGTGGTAACTATCATGGGTCATGTTGACCATGGTAAGACATCGCTTTTGGATAAAATCCGCACCACTAAAGTTGCAAGTGGCGAAGCAGGCGGTATCACTCAGCATATCGGTGCATATCATGTAACAACAGACCGTGGTTTAATTACCTTTTTAGATACCCCAGGTCATGCTGCTTTTACCGCCATGCGTTCTCGAGGGGCTCAAGCAACAGATATCGTGGTGCTTGTGGTTGCTGCTGATGATGGCATGATGCCACAAACCGAAGAGGCCATTGATCATGCTCGTGCTGCAGGGACACCGCTCATTGTTGCGATTAACAAGATGGATAAAGATACCGCCGATCCAGATCGTGTGATTAATGAGTTGTCCATAAAAGAAGTCATTCCAGAAGAATGGGGTGGCGATACTCCTATGGTTAAAGTCTCTGCTAAATCGGGTATGGGTATTGATGAGCTTTTGGAGGTTATTAGTATCCAAGCAGAACTGATGGAGCTTGAGGCACCGATTGATGGTGCTGCCCAAGGTGTGGTGATTGAATCACGCTTGGATAAAGGACGAGGTGCTGTGGCAAGCTTATTGGTTAAGCGAGGTACATTAAATCAAGGCGATTTGGTTTTGGCAGGCGAATACTATGGTAAGGTTCGTGCCATGACTGATGAAAATGGTCAACGCATCAAAACCGCAGGTCCATCAATTCCTGTTGAGATTTTGGGTCTGCCAGAAGCACCTGCAGCAGGCAGTGAATTTTTAGTGGTATCTGATGAGAAAAAAGCCCGTGAAGTTGCTGATTTTCGGGCAGCACGGGAGCGCGAACGCACGCTTGATCGTCAAAATAAAATGCGACTTGATACCTTATTTGAAAGTATGGGATCGGCAGAAGTTGCAACTTTGAATATCATCTTAAAAACAGATGTCCGTGGTTCATTAGAAGCGTTATTAAATGCATTAGATGAGCTTTCAACTGATGAAGTTAAAGTGCGTGTGATTAGCTCAGGCGTTGGTGCAATTACCGAATCTGATGTTATCTTGGCAGAATCAAGTGAAGCGGTATTGCTTGGCTTTAATGTTCGTGCTGATAATGCAGGTAAACGCAAGGCAGATGAAGCGGGCATAGATATTCGTTATTATAGCGTTATCTACGGTCTTATTGATGATGTCAAAGCGGCAATGAGCGGCATGCTTGCACCAGAGCATCGTGAGCAGATTTTAGGTATCGCTGAGGTTCGTGATGTCTTTCGCTCAAGTAAATTTGGCGCAGCCGCAGGCTGTATGGTTCAAGAAGGTACCATTTATCGCAATAAGCCAATCCGAGTCTTGCGTGATGATAAAGTCATCTTTACAGGTCATTTGCAATCTTTGCGTCGCTACAAAGACGATGTCAATGAGGTAAAAGCAGGTATGGAATGTGGTCTTGCGGTCAAGGGCTATGAGGTTGCTGTCGGAGATAAGATTGAGGTCTTTGAGATCCATGAAGTGAAGCGAGAGCTATAATTGTGATGATGGCGTTTGGGTGTATTGTTTAAAATCATGCAAATGATACGCCCAAAAGTTAGCATTCAATCATTTTATCCTATCATTGATTTTAAATTATTGATTTTATTGAATAAATGTTAATCAAATTTTTAATAAATTATTGGTCTGATCGTTCAAAAAGATTGGTGTTGATACACCAATCTTTTTTATTGATATGATATACCGCTGTATGAGCGAAACAAACTTTTATCTGATAAATCTACCAAATGAATCATTTGGCATAAGCTAAGTCATCATTTTGAATCACTAAATTTTCACCTTCTTGTATATCCAGTACTTCTTTTTGTAGCTTGGTGGTAAAAACATGCTCACGCTGAATGGTTTGGGTGTTTAGGTGAATATCTTCAATGGCGTGAGCTGTTTTTGTGACTGTTGCAGTCTCACAATACAACAACATCTCAATTGGCGTATCTGGTGTTAATGAACACACCTGACCGTTGATGGTAATTTTGGCGTGTGTGGCTTTTGTGTTGTCAATAATATTAACCAAGTCATCATCATTTGACAACTGTTCATGAGTTGCCAAAGAGGTATCATCTTGTTGATAGGTGATGACAAGATGCTCTTCAGTTAAGGTGATGGGGATATTAACGGTGCGTGTGTGTATCTTTTTGGATAAAATCACCTTACCTGTATTAACACGCTGTTTTTGAACTTCAGCCCTTTCTTCCAAAAGCTCTAAGGTTTGAGTATCATTAATTGTATGTGGTGTTTTCATTATATTATTTCCTTAAAATTTTTAGGTCTTTAAGAATTTCTTTGAGATTTGGTTTGGATTAATCAAAGCTAGCTTTTAAGTATTGATTAAATTTAAAAAAAGCCAGAGCATTGCCCTGACTTTTTGGATGTTTGACTGATGCGATTTACTCATTCAAGTCAAAGTTTAGGTTAGGTCAGATTATAGACCACGAGCACGGCGTACTTCATCAGCGGTAATGCCTTCATAGTTGACCACATTGCCATTTTTATCAACCACATTGCCTAAATCATCAACATTAAGTTCTTCACGCTGAATGGTTTCTAAAATAGTCTCTGTACGAGTTTCTGAAGTTTTGCCTAAGGTGACCTCTTCGGTGACATAAGTTTGTTTGGTCACATTGGCTCGCTCAGCTTCTAGCTCAACGCTGATGGTGTCTGCACCCGAATCATTAATACGGCGATCTGTTGGGCGATCTACAGCGGTACGCTCAATGTGAGCATGCTCTTCTTCTAAATCCACTTCCACACGGCGTTCTTCGGTAACCACATGCTTACCAAGGCTAACAATGCCTGCTACGATACGGTCTTTATTGACTGTTAAGCGTTCTTCTAACAGCTCTAGCGTATTTGGAGCATGATAATGGCTTTCATCTAACTCAAGACGGCTTTCTGCAGGCAGTGTCTCTGCTGCATAAAATTCACGGTCTTTATTATATTGTTCTTCATAGGTATAGCTATAATTTTGATCATAGCCTTCCATTGCTTCTACTTGCTCTTTGGTCAGACTGTCAAAATATACCTCATCGCCAACAATGCGAGACAATCCTGCTGGAACCAAAACCTCTTTTGAGAAGAACCAACCACCAGCATCAACCACTAGGTAGCGAATCTTACCTGTGTCTACCTCAACCAATACATCTTGTACTTTACCAAGTTTTTCTTGACCGATGCCATAAGCAGTTTTACCGATTGGGTTATAATAGTCATCTCCCAATACTTCACGGTTGGTGGCTTCAATGTCATACAATCGTACTAACTTACTCATCATACTTCTCCCTTTGTTTTGTTGATCTGATTGATGGCTCAATCAGAATTTTTAATCTTTTTATATACCGCTTAAATTTAAGATACAAATTTAAACTATCGAGGTAACCTAATATCATCAAAACGATAAAATGATTTATCTATTTATCTGTTTGATGTCTAGCGATACTTTTAGTATAAAGAATTTAAAATTTTGTACTAAGCGTTTTTTGTCAATAATTATTATGGTTCAATTAACTATTTATAAACCAAAGTAACCCAATGTAACTTTAAGTAAATTTCATGATTTTTTGAAAATTGTGTTGATTATCGGTGACTGCGGGCAAGCTGATTGGTGGAATTCACTGTTTTATCATGCCTTTGATTTTAAAAATCAGTGCTACTTTTAATGAGTATGTTTAATGAGTAAGATAATCAAATATAAAAGCAGAGAATAGGATAAATCAGCACAAATGTAATTCATTGGTTTTATTAAAAAAATGGGCTATACTACTATCATGAAATTTAAATTTTTAACAATATTTTAATAACATATCTATTTAGAGGACTTATGAATCAACGATTACAGCGACTTGCTGACCAAATTCAGCGTACTTTAGCCATTTTAATCCGAGATGAGATTAATGACCCACGCCTGACAGGATTTGTGACCATTTCTGGTGTAAAGGTTAGCCCTGATTTGGGCTATGCTGATGTTTATGTAACCATTTTAGAGCCAAGTCAAGATGGTGGTATGAACAGTGAGGCACACGCTCAAAGCTTAAAAGTACTTAATACCGCTGCTGGATTTTTGCGAACTGAGCTGGCACGCACTATGAAAACACGCACCACGCCACGCTTAAGATTTCATTATGATGAGGTGACCGCTCATGGTAATCGCATGATGAGCTTGGTTGGTCAAGCCATGCAAAAAACCCAAGAAAGTGAAAAAAACTATTTGGATGAAGAGCATCAGTTGGGTGATGATAAATAATGATGAATCAGTCGACCAAAAAAGTGGTGATTTCAGGCATTTTATTATTAGATAAGCCTGCTGATATCAGCTCGCACAGTGCTTTGGCAAAAGCTAAGTATTTATATCAATCCGAGTTGCATGATTCTAAAAAAGCAGGTCATACAGGTACGCTTGACCCTATGGCAACAGGACTTTTGCCGATATGTTTTGGTGAGGCAACCAAATTTGCACAGTATGGGCTTAATGCAGATAAAAGTTATGTCGCACTGTTAAGCTTAGGCGTGAAAACAGATACTGCTGATAGATATGGTCAGGTGATACAACGCACCGATGTACCAAGCTTTAATCAGCAAACACTTAATGGGATTGCCAATGCTTTAATGGGCAAACAAATGCAAGTGCCGCCTATGTATTCCGCCTTAAAAAAAGATGGTAAAAAACTGTATGAATATGCACGATTAGGCGAGGTGGTCGAGCGTGATGCCAGACCTATTATCATACATGATTTGACACTCACCAAGCTGGATAATACCACAATTAAATTGATTGTCTCTTGCTCAAAGGGGACTTATGTGCGTGTGCTGGGCGAAAGTGTGGCAGAGCATTTGAACTGTGTGGGGCATTTAACGGATTTGCGTCGCACGGCCACAAGCGGTTTTAATGTGGCTGATGCGGTCGGTCTTGATGTGTTAAGCGAGTTATCATTGCCTGATAAAATCAATCGGCTATTACCTGTGGATGCTTTGATGACGCATATACCCATTTTAAGCATTGATGGTTTGGAAGCTGAGCGACTAAAAATGGGGCAACGATTAAATGTCAAAGACCGTCTAGATAATTTGCTTGGGTTTGATGATGTGTTGCTGGTGCGACTGTATGCCCAAGATGTATTTATTGGGCTGGCAGAAGTATCCAACAGTGGACGATTACAGCCCAAAAAATTAGTCGCATAACTAATCAGCCTTTCAAGCAGTACTTGACCTTGACGGTTTGGATGATTTTAGTGTAAAATGGTTAGGCTTATCATCAGTATAAGCCGATATAACTTTTTATAATATAGCATATAACAATTCATGTGAGTATGTGATGAAAAAATTAATTTTAGCAACAGTTTTGGCAGGTCTTTCAACTGCCGCTGCAGCCAATGTTTTGGTTAATAACGGTTATTATGTTCAAGCCGATCTTGGTTATTCAAATCTAGAAGCAAAATATAACGACAATCGACCCAACGACAATAAACTTGAAGATAAAGGTTTGGGCTATGGTATCAGCTTTGGTAAAGATACCGACTTGGCTCGCTATGCCTTAGATTATACAAATTATGGTAAGATTAATTCTTCTTACACTTATCAACCACAAACGAACACTAGCATCATCTCTTCAGGCGAGCTTAAAGCACAGTCTTTGGGTCTTTCTGCCATTTATGATTTTGATACAGTGTCAGGTTTCACGCCGTATGCAGGTGCTCGTGTGGGCATCAACCAAATAAAAAGCACTGTTTCGACAGTGACAACAACGACCTCTGCCCAATCAACGACTCACAGTCAAAAACAAGAAAACAAGGTTGGCTTTGGTGTGTTGGCTGGGGCACAATATGCCATCAACCCACAGCTTAGCGTTGATGCTGGCGTTGAGTATAATTATCTAGGTAAGTATGATAAATTGGATACAGATAGCAAGCTTAAGGCTCATCAATATGGTGCAAAAGTAGGTCTTCGCTATAACTTTTAAAATTAGCGAACTGCTGATTTTAAGCTTTCTAAAAAACCCATCGGTACTATATAATAATATCGATGGGTTTTGTAAAAAGTGATAAAAATCAGTAAAACAGCTGACAGCGGTTTAAAAAACTGTTATAATTTATTTTTAGATGCCAAATGGCGTAGGTAAGCTTTAGCAATGCGATGCTTGCCTGAATTTATTTGCATTGCTTAGTAAGGAATGAATGATGTTAACTAATAAAGATCGTGAAGCGGTAATTGCAAAATATCAGCGTGGCGAGAATGATACTGGTAGCCCAGAGGTGCAAGTGGCTTTATTGACCGCTCGTATTAATGACTTGCAAGATCACTTCAGAGCACACAAAGCCGACCACCACAGCCGCCGTGGTCTTATCCGCATGGTTAACCAACGCCGTAAGCTATTGGACTACCTAAAAGGTAAAGATTTGAACCGCTATACTGACTTAATCAGTTCATTGGGTCTGCGTCGTTAATTTGCCCTTGTGGCATTGGGTTTTTAACCTATGTACGATACCGAAAACGGCGTGCTTTTGCGTGCCGTTTTTTATTAATTATTTGTTTATTTATTATTTAAATTATCAATTGCATTGAGCATGAATTTAGAACTCTAAGGCATGACATGAAACGATGTTATGCCTTAGGGCTTTAGATTATGCCAATCAATGCCTATTATATAAAAGGATCAATTTATGTTTAATCCCATTCGTCAAGAATTTCAATATGGCAATCAACAAGTTGTTTTAGAAACAGGTCGCATTGCTCGCCAAGCCAATAGTGTGCTTGTGCATATGGGCGGCGTGTCTGTCTTGGTTGCTGTGGTCGTGCGTCCTGAAGCCATTGCTGGTCAAAACTTTTTTCCTTTGACGGTGAATTATCAAGAAAAAATGTACGCTTCGGGAAAAATCCCAGGCGGTTATGGCAAGCGTGAAGGTCGTGCGTCAGAGTTTGAAACCTTGACCAGCCGTCTGATTGATCGCCCAATCCGTCCGCTATTTCCAGAAGGCTACTTTAACGAAATTCAGGTAACAGCAACAGTCATTTCATCAGATAAAACCCAAGATGCTGATATTGCAGCGATGATTGGGGCATCAGCAGCATTAGCAATTTCACCAGCACCATTTAATGGTCCTATCGGTGCTGCTCGTGTTGGTTTTATCAATGGTGAGTATGTACTTAATCCAACTTTGGCTGAGATGAAGCAAAGTGATTTGGATTTGGTCGTGGCAGGCACCAAATCAGCGGTACTGATGGTTGAGTCTGAAGCTAAAGAGCTGTCAGAAGATCAAATGCTGGGGGCGGTGCTTTATGGGCATGGTCAGCAGCAGGTGGTGATTGATAATATCAATACATTCGCCCAAGCGGTAGGTAATGCCAAGCAAGAATTTGTCGCCCCTGCCATCAATGAAGAGCTAAACACCCAGTTAAAAGAGCAGTTCACCGCTAAAGTTAGTGAAGCCTACACGATTACCGTCAAACAAGACCGCTACGCACGCTTAGATGAGCTTGCCGCAGAAGCTTTGGCACTGGCAGGCGATGAGACAAGCGATGACTATGCCGACAAGGTTGCCCAAATCAAAGAGCTGTTTGAAACCCTAAAATATCGTACCGTGCGTGATAATATCTTATCAGGCAAGCCTCGTATTGATGGGCGTGATTTGGAGACTGTGCGTGCCTTGGATATTCAAGTGGGCGTCTTGCCTTATACACACGGCTCGGCACTATTTACTCGTGGCGAAACTCAAGCGTTGGTTGTAACCACTTTGGGTACAACACGAGATGTGAACCTTGTGGATACGCTGGCAGGCACGAAGCAAGACCATTTTATGCTACACTATAATTTCCCACATTATTCAGTGGGTGAGACAGGTCGTGAAGGTGCACCAAAACGCCGTGAAATTGGACATGGTCGCTTAGCACGCCGTGGCGTTCAGGCTATGCTTCCAGCCGCTGAACGCTTCCCATACACCATTCGTGTGGTCTCTGAAATCACCGAGTCAAATGGCTCATCATCTATGGCGTCTGTCTGCGGTGCATCGTTATCTTTGATGGATGCAGGCGTGCCGCTAAAAGCCCCTGTTGCAGGTATTGCCATGGGACTGGTCAAAGAAGGTGAGCGTTTTGCTGTGCTGTCGGACATTTTGGGCGATGAAGACCACTTAGGCGATATGGACTTTAAAGTTGCAGGTTCGGTGAATGGCATCACAGCTCTACAAATGGACATTAAGATTGAAGGTATTACCGCCGATATTATGGAACAAGCCCTAAAACAAGCACACGCAGGTCGTATCCATATCCTAAACGCCATGAATGAGGTCATCGCAACCTCTCGTACTGAGATTAACGCTCATGCACCAAATTATGCTACTATCACTATCAACCCTGAAAAAATCCGTGATGTGATTGGTAAAGGTGGTGCGACTATTCGTCAGCTGACTGAGGATACAGGTGCAACTATTGATATTGATGATAACGGCACAATTCGTATTTTTGGTACAGATAAAGCATCAACGCGTGCTGCCATTACTCAAATTGAGGCGATTACCGCTGAGGTTGAAGTGGGTACGGTGTACGAAGGTACGGTTGCTCGCATTGTTGATTTTGGGGCGTTTGTTACCATTTTACCAGGCACAGATGGTCTGGTACACATCAGCCAAATCTCTGATGAGCGTGTGGAGAATGTGAGCGATTATCTAAAAGAAGGTCAAACTGTCAAGGTTCAAGTTCAAGACATTGATAATCGTGGTCGTATTAAATTAACCATGAAAGGTGTTGAATAAATAACCTTAGCATCATATGGCTTTAAAAAACCGCTCTTTTGAGCGGTTTTTTAATGATTTTGGTTAAAGATGGTAAGTACCTAAGCTTGAGTGGTCTAAATCACTTGAACAGCTAATCATTCTACCCACCACGATGATAGGGATGATGATTAATCAGACTCATCGCACGATACAACTGCTCTATGACAATGATACGCACCAACGGATGCGGCAAAGTCAGCTCCGATAATGACCATTTAAAATCTGCTGCTTGCAATATCTCAGGCGAAACGCCATCAGCACCACCAATCACCAGGGCAATGTCTGCACCATCTTGCATCGCCACACTCAGCTTATCACTAAAATGCTCAGTAGACAGCATTTTACCCTTAACTTCAAGCAGCCATAATCGCTCTTTTGGATGTTTGGCATTTAAAATTGTCGTCGCTTCGATGGCTTTATATTTATCAATCTCGGCAGGTGAGGGGGTTTTGCCTCGTTTGGCGGGAGGTAATTCCACCATCTCAACACTAATCATGGGCTGAATGCGTTTGAGGTATTCTTCAAAACCTTGTTGTACCCAATTTGGCATTTTATGCCCAATACTTAAAATTCGTAATTTCATCAAAGCTTCCTATGGTTTTGATACCATTTTACTTAAAATTTGCCAAAATTTCATCGCAAAATAACATAACTGATGGCGAAAATGACAAAATTTTGTTATTCTAAGCAATTTACCAGCAAATTTATCAAGCAGCTTAAGCATAGCCTTGGGTCATAAAAATACATGGAGTAAACAATGGTAACAAATACAGCAGTGTCACACAGTCCTCAGTACGATGATTCTGAATTTGAATATGCAGGATTTTGGATACGATTTGCGGCATGTATTGTCGATAATTTAATTATTATGATTATATTTGCACCGTATTGGTTTTATAATTATCAGCAGATGGCGGCTATGCCCGTTGACCAGATGCCGCTTTATAGTGCTGGGGATGCCATCCTACACTTGGTGATTGGGGCGGCGGTTGTTTGGTTTTGGGTAAAAAAAGGCGCAACACCAGGTAAAATGCTCTTTGGGCTACAAGTCCGTGATACCAAAACAGGACAATTTATCAGTGTGCCAAGGGCATTATTGCGATATTTTAGTTATCTGATTTCATACTTAATTCTTTGTTTGGGATTTATTTGGGCTGGTTTTGATCAGAAAAAACAAGGCTGGCATGATAAAATTGCCAAAACTGTTGTGGTAAAACGCATTCGCTGATGAATCGCCAGTTAAAAAATAAAACCATCAAACGCAAGCAGGGCGATGTGTTTGAACAGTTGGCGGTAGATAAACTTAAACAAGCAGGCTATGAAATTATTGTAACCAACTTTATCACCCCATTTGTTGGTGAGATTGATATTATCGCCAGACAGCCTTTGGAGCAATCGCACCGTTTGGTGCAGCCAAGATTTTGTACGGTATTTGTTGAAGTGCGTAGCCGAACAAGTTCTGTGTATGGTACAGCACTTGAGAGCATCACCTCAAAAAAGCAGGCAAAAATCTACCAAACAGCAGAACAATTTTTAATCAATTATCCCAAATATATTGATGATGTATACCGTTTTGATGCCATGGTTTTTGATTTGGCTGATGGATTGATTGAACATGAATGGATAACAAATGCGTTTTGATTGGCTAAATGGTCGTGAACTAAAATCAATTAAAATCAATCAAGCAATCCGTAACTTTACTACAAGATACATCCCAGTAATATGGAAACATAGCATGATGAAAAAATTATTAATCGTTTTGACAAGCACGGCAATGATTGGTTTGACAGCATGTGCCAGCAATGGCACGCAAAGTGTCGGCGCTGATGCGATGGGTCGCACCATTCCTGAGCGTATCAGTGACAGTAGCATTGAGCTTACTGCACGCCGTAATCTTGCAACCATTCCGGGCGTCAGTCCAAATACAGTGCGTATTGATATTGCCAGTTTTCGCCGAGAAGTTTTATTGACTGGCGAAGTACCCAGTGAACAGATTAAGATTGAAGTTGGGCGTACGATTGACTCGATGAGAGATGTCGAAAAAATCTTTAATTATCTGACGGTCGTTGAGACACCAAAAAGCCAAAGCCATACTTTGCATGAAAATTATTTACGCTCAAAAATCAATACCCGCTTACTAACCAACCGCCATCTTAAATCATCACAATATAAGGTTGTTGTTCGTGACCGTACTGCGTATGTGCTGGGTTATTTGACATCCGAGCAGCAAGGTTATATCTTAGAAGCCATTCAAGCGACACCTGGTATGGAGGCTGCGGTAACTTTGACGACTTTGGTAAGTACTCAGGAGCTAGAAAATTATACCGATCATAAAGTGAGTACTAAGGTGAGTACCGAAGCGTATACCAACGATGATGGCTATGATGCCGTGGTGGCAAAGCCTGATACGCAAGAAGATAGTGGCTATATATTGCAAGAAATTTATACGCCCAATGCCAGTAATGTAGCTCCAGCCAATACAGCACCTGTATTTGAGATATACCAATAGCAATTTGTACCATCATTTATCATGGTTTGGTGGTATATTTGGCAGCGTTTGATGATAAATGTTGCCAGATTTGATATAATAATGTAATTATTTTGGGTGGATTAACCGCCCTATGGCAATGAGAAAACCTATGAATGCACAAGCTTTAATTGAGCTACTTCGCCCACATTTTGCCGATGCCCACATTGATGCGGTGAATGAAGGTAATAAATTTGAATTGTTGATTGTTGATGATGCCTTTGAGGGCAAGCGTTTGGTGGCGCGTCAGCAGATGGTTTATACACTTGTTAATCAATATATCCAAAACGGTGCAATGCACGCTTTGACGATTCATGCGCTTACGCCTGCAGAATATACTGCCAAAAAAGCTTAAGCTTAGGGATAAGTTATGGATAAGTTTAAAATTATAGGGGCAAGTCGTATCGTTGGTGAGGTCACCATTTCAGGTTCAAAAAATGCTGCGCTGCCACTGTTGGCAGCAATGCTACTACCTAATGGTGAAACGGTGCTTCATAATGTGCCGACACTAAAAGATACAGCCACTTTGATTGAACTGATTGCAGGTACTGGCGTAAAAATCTATAAAAAAGGTAATACGGTCACAGCAGATGCAAGTGTTGTGACAGATTATTATGCACCTTATGAGTTGGTGCGTACGATGCGCGCATCGATTTTGGTGCTAGGTCCATTGCTTGCACGCTTTGGTGAAGCGGAAGTCAGTTTGCCAGGTGGCTGCTCCATTGGTTCACGACCTGTGGATCAGCACCTAAAGGCACTAGAAGCCATGGGTGCAACTATCGAAGTTGAAAATGGCTATGTTAAAGCTCGTGCGCCAGCAGGTGGTCGCTTGATAGGCTGTGATTTTAGCTTTGATATGGTGACGGTCGGTGGTACCGAAAATATCATCATGGCAGCAGTGCTCGCTTTGGGTACCACACGCTTAGAAAACTGTGCTACTGAACCTGAAGTGGTAGATTTGGCAAATATGTTGGTTGCCATGGGTGCCAAAATCAGCGGTATTGGTACAACGACGATGGTTATTGAGGGCGTTGAGAGCTTGCATGGCTGTGAATACAGCGTGATAGCAGATCGTATCGAAACAGGCTCTTATTTGGCAGGTGCACTCATGAGCCGTGGTGATGTCTTAGCACTCAATACATCGGCAGAGTTTTTACATCCTGTACTCAAAAAATTTGAAGCCATGGGTGCGACCATTACCACAGGTCATAACTGGATTCGTGCGGTGATGACCACGCGTCCAAAAGCTGTTGATATTCGCACTCAAGTACACCCAGGATTTCCAACCGATATGCAGGCACAGTTGATGGCGGTGTGCTGTTTGGCAGAAGGCACAAGCACGATTATTGAAAATATCTTTGAAAATCGTTTCATGCATGTGCCAGAGCTTCAGCGTATGGGAGCAAATATCCGCATTGATGGTCATACTGCCATCGTTGAAGGTATTGAAAAATTTATGCCAGCGCCCGTTATGGCAACCGATTTACGAGCATCCATGTCGCTTGTGATGGCGGCGGCGTGTGCCGAAGGTGAAAGTGTTATTGACCGCATTTACCATATAGACCGTGGCTATGATGATGTTGAAAATAAACTGCGTGGGTTGGGTGTCAATATTGAGCGTATCAAAGGCTAACGCCATCAAGACTTTACGCCATTTTGACCAAATAAAACTCCGACCTTTTACCATCTAAATTGTGGCAGTAGCAACTCATGACAATCATGACAGAAAATTTTTCAGGCTTAACCATTGCTCTATCAAAAGGGCGAATTTTGGACGAAACCTTGCCTTTATTTGCTAAGGCAGGGATTGTACCGCTAGAAAATATTAACCAGTCTCGAAAGCTTATTTTTCCGACCACACATCCCAATGTTCGTTTGTTGATTTTGCGAGCTTCTGATGTGCCGACATATGTAGAGCATGGTGCGGCGGACATCGGCGTTGCGGGCAAAGATGTCTTGATGGAATACGATGCGCAGATTTATGAGCTGCTTGACTTAGACATCGCCAAATGTCGTCTGATGACCGCAGGTGTCAAAGGTGCTGTACTGCCTAATCGCCGCTTGCGTATCGCCACCAAATACACCAATGTAGCACGCAACTATTTTGCATCTCGTGGTGAACAAGTAGACATCATCAAGCTGTATGGCTCTATGGAGCTTGCCCCTTTGGTGGGGCTGGGTGATTTGATTGTGGATGTCGTGGATACGGGAAATACCTTGCGTGCCAATGGTTTAGAGCCTCTGCAAATCATCTGCCAAGTGTCATCACGCCTGATTGTCAATCCTGTCAGCTATAAGCGTAAATTGGTACAGATTGAGCCAATTTTACAAATTTTGGAAAAAGCTGTCTTGGAGCAGGATGCTTAAAGGCCATGTCATCTTTTTTGTTTATGATACGCTTGTTCCTGATAGCATGTTGGGTAAAACATATCTTTAACAAAGCCATATCATATTTTGCTAATCATCCCACCTTATCTAAAGTCAAACTTTGCTGATTCCATCAAGTAACCAAGATTTAATCATGATAAAACTTGTATTGAATTTGTATTTATTAAAAGAGTACCCATGCTAACTTTAAAAATTCTAAACAGTCAAGATGATAACTTTGCCAGCCAATTAAAAGATTTGCTTGCCTTTGAAACCATCACCGATAGTACGCTGATTGCTACTGTGAATGATATTATCGCCACAGTACGAGAAGGCGGTGATGAAGCAGTGCTTAAACTCACCCAAGAATTTGATAAGCACCCAGCCAAGAGTATGCATGAGCTGTTTGTCAGTGCCGATCAATTAAAAGCGGCATTTGACGGTTTGGCCGATGATGTCAAACATGCCTTACAATACGCCGCTAAGCGGATTTTTGAGTTTCATCAGCATCAAGTCGAGGCAGGCTTTCGCTTTACCGATCATTTGGGCAATATCTTGGGACAAAAAGTCATACCCCTTGACCGTGTGGGTATTTATGTGCCGGGGGGATTGGCAAGTTATCCGTCTAGCGTTTTGATGAATGCCATACCTGCCAAAGTCGCAGGCGTTGGGCATATCACGATGGTTGTTCCTGCACCTAATGGTGAGCTAAATCCTTTGGTACTGGCGGCAGCACATCTGGCGGGTGTAGATAGCGTAATTACAATTGGTGGGGCTCAGGCAGTGGCAGCATTGGCATATGGTACAGACAGTATTGCCAAAGTAGATAAAATTACAGGACCGGGCAATAAATATGTCGCTGCTGCCAAGCGTGCAGTATTTGGACAAGTGGGCATTGATATGATTGCAGGGCCATCTGAAGTGCTGGTCTATGCCGAAGGTGAGCCTGATGATGATGCTGATTGGCTTGCTATGGATCTGTTATCCCAGGCGGAGCATGACACTGTGGCACAGGCGATTTTTGTTACCACTTGCCCAAGCCAGTTAGATGCGGTCAAAGATGCCATTGATCATGCGTTGGCAGAACTACCAAAAGCGGATATCGCAAAGCAGGCTCTTGCCAGTCGTGGAGCGTTGATTTTGGTCAAAAACCGAGCCGAAGGGATTGACATCATCAATCAAGTCGCCCCTGAGCATTTGGAGCTGTCACTAAATAACCCCGAAGAGGTGGAACAATATGTACGCCATGCAGGAGCAATCTTTCTAGGAAGGCATACGCCAGAAGCCATTGGTGATTACTGTGCAGGTTCTAACCATGTCTTGCCAACATCAGGCACGGCACGGTTTAGCTCGCCGCTTGGGGTCTATGATTTTACCAAAAAAACCTCGCTTATCTATTGTACACCAAATGGTGCCAAACCTTTGGCAAAAACAGCAGATATTTTGGCAGTACAAGAAAACTTGGACGCTCATGCCTTATCGGCACGCTATCGTCATAATGATTGATATTGATTTGAATCATTTGGCATAATTAAAATCTCTGCAGCAGATAAGCACATCATAGTTAACATCTTAATGAAAGCGTCGGATAATCATGAGTATTGACAACCGTTTATGGAGCACTAAGGCAAAAAATCTTAGCCCCTATGTACCTGGCGAGCAGCCCAAGCATGATAATTTGGTCAAACTAAATACCAACGAGAATCCCTATCCACCAAGCCCAAAAGCGGTGATGGCAATGCAGGCAGTGCTGAACGATGAGGCTTGTGCATTGCGGCTTTATCCTGAACCTGAGTCAGACGAACTTCGCCAGGCTTTAGCAGATTATCATGGGCTTGGGTTAGATGAGGTATTTGTTGGTAATGGGTCGGATGAAGTATTGGCATTGGTATTTGCATGTTTTTTTATGAAACAGCGTCCATTATTGATACCAGATATTAGCTACAGTTTTTATCCTGTTTATGCTGATACCTTTGGTATCACAACCCAAAGTATCCCACTTAAGGACGATTTTAGCATTGATATAAAAGAGTATCATCAGTCGTGTGACGGCATTATCTTGGCAAATCCTAACGCACCAACAGGGCGGTTGTTGCCCATCGAAGATATCAAAAAACTGATTGCCATGCACCCTGATGCGGTTGTTGTCATTGATGAGGCATATATTGATTATGCTGATAATGTCAAGCAAGCATCTGCGGTGAGCCTGATTCGCCAGTTTGATAATTTGGTGATTACCCAAACTTTTTCAAAATCTCGTGCTTTGGCAGGCTTGCGTGTGGGTATGGCATTTGCCAATCCAAGCTTGATTGCAGCGTTGATGGCAATGAAAAATAGTTTTAATTCTTATCCGCTTGACCGTTTGGCTCAAGCAGGTGCCAAAGCCAGTGTTGAAGATGTGGCATATTTTGAAGATAAGCGTACTCAGGTCATCAAGCTTCGCAAAGCACTCACCCAAGATTTGCAGGCGCTTGGCTTTATCGTACTGCCTTCAGCGGCAAATTTTGTATTTGCAACTTTGCCAAACCATCAAGCAGCTGATTTAAGTCAGGCACTACGCCAAGAAGGTGTGATTGTGCGTCATTTTAATCAGCCACGCATCAAGGATTATTTGCGTATTAGTGTGGGTACGCAAGCACAAAATCAGCGATTGATTGATGTATTGACGCAGATTTTGGCAAAAATGGATTAAATCATCAGTTAATCATTTATTGTACCAACCATATTAAATGGTAGGCATGCCCTAAAATCACTGATTTAACTGATTGATATTTGCATATCATAATTGACCAAATGTGTTATTATTAAAATCCGCTTAAGATGACTTAAGCAAAGCCAGCCGTTTGTGTTTTACACAAATTAGCCAAAAGGAAAATAACCATGACCATCATTAAACAAGATGATTTCATTCAAAGTATCGCCGATGCATTTCAGTACATTAGTTACTATCACCCGACAGATTATATTGAAGCTTTGGTTGAGGCTTTGGCGCGTGAAGAAAATCCTGCTGCCAAGGATGCCATGACCCAAATTTTGGTTAATAGTCGTATGTGTGCCGAAGGGCATCGACCCATTTGCCAAGATACGGGTATTGCAACTGTATTTTTAAAAGTTGGCATGAATGTTACTTGGGATGCGACCATGAGCGTTGAAGATATGGTTAATGAGGGGGTTCGCCGTGCTTATAATCATGCTGATAACACCCTGCGTGCTTCGGTATTGACTGACCCAGCAGGCAAACGCCAAAATACCAAAGATAATACGCCAGCGGTCATCCATATGCAGATTGTAGCAGGTGATAAAGTGGAGGTGACTTGTGCGGCCAAAGGTGGTGGTTCTGAAAATAAATCAAAGCTTGCCATGCTAAATCCGTCAGATGATATTGTTGATTGGGTACTAAAAACTATCCCCACGATGGGTGCAGGCTGGTGTCCACCTGGTATTTTGGGTATTGGTATTGGTGGCACACCAGAAAAAGCCGCCCTGCTTGCCAAAGAATCTTTGATGAGCCATATCGATATTCATAAGCTTAAGCAAAAAGCCGACTCTGGCGCCCAGCTGTCTACGACAGAAGCGTTACGCTTGGAAATTTATGATAAAGTCAATGCGTTGGGTATTGGTGCACAAGGTTTGGGTGGATTGACAACGGTATTGGATGTCAAGATTTTAGATTACCCAACACATGCCGCTTCAAAACCTGTGGCAATGATTCCAAACTGTGCCGCAACTCGCCATGTGGAATTTGAGCTTGATGGTTCAGGTCCCGTTGAGCTTGTGCCACCAAGCTTGGATGTGTATCCAGATGTGACTTATAATCCTGAAAATGGTAAGCGTATCAATGTCGATACATTGACCAAAGAAGAGGTAGCGACTTGGCAAACGGGTGATGTGCTTTTACTGAGTGGTAAGATTTACACAGGCCGAGATGCTGCACACAAGCGCATGACAGATATGCTCAATAATGGTGAAACGCTGCCAGTTGATTTCACCAATAAAATTATCTACTATGTTGGTCCTGTTGACCCTGTGGGTGATGAGGTGGTTGGTCCTGCAGGTCCAACAACAGCAACACGCATGGATAAGTTTACCCGTCAAATGCTGGAGCAAACGGGTTTATTGGGTATGATTGGTAAATCAGAGCGTGGTGAGGCAGCTTGTCAAGCGATTGCTGATAATAAGGCGGTCTATTTGATGGCAGTGGGTGGCTCGGCCTATTTGGTTTCTAAGGCGATTAAAAATGCCAAAGTTGTGGCATTCCCTGAGCTTGGTATGGAGGCGATTTATGAATTTGAGGTTTGTGATATGCCAGTGACTGTGGCAGTGGATAGTAGCGGCAGTTCGGTACATGCAACAGCACCAAAGATTTGGCAAGCTAAAATTGGTAAAATCCCAGTGGCAGAAGCTTAACCAATTCTTAGCAAGCACATTTTGCCATATTACCCTAGGTTATCTTAGGGTAATTTTATCTAAATTTAAGCAAATTTAGCAAATTTAATATTTTTAAATTAAAATAAAATAACCGAAAAATAAAACCGCCCAAAGCAACTGAACGATTTGGGCGGCATAAATCAAAGCTTAAATGGCTATTACTCTACTGAAGCACTCAGCTTCATGTCAATATTGCCCTGAACTGCTTTTGAATAGGGGCAAACGGTATGCGTTTTTTCAACCAATGATAACAACTCATCTTCGGTGATATCGCCATTACTGGCAACAACATGAATAGCTCCAGTTAAAAAGAAGTTAGAATCACCTTCTTTGTTAAGCTCAATCGTTACCTCGGTTCTGCTATCAAATGATTTGTCAGCTGATTTTTTGACAAGCCCTAAAGCACCATCAAAACATGCAGCATATCCCATCGCAAAAAATTGCTCTGGGTTATTGCCCTCTTGCTTTGCGCCAGGGGCAACCATGTTATAACTTTTATCGTCATCTGAAAGAGTGGCAGTACCAGTTCTTGCACCACTGACGCTAGCGGTTGTTTGATAGATTTGACTCATCATTTACTCCCAGTTGTTGTTGTGTTTCTTTGATTGTAGCAAATCATCATATAAAGTCAAGCAAAATACTTTATCATACTCACCAATACAAGACAAAAAAGAAGAACCCAAAATGGATTCTTCTTTTGTGTCAGTAAATAACTTTGAACAGTTAAAACTGTTTTATGATTATTTAGCTTGTTCAGTTGCTTCAGTTGCAGCAGCTTGAGCAGCTTCAGCATTAGCTTGAGCTTGGTCAGCAGCAGCGTGAGCATGAGCAGCTTCAGCAGCGGTAGCATCACCAGTCACAGCATCAGCTGCCGCAGCAGATGCTTCGTTGGCAGCAACAGTTGCGTCAGCTGCTGCTTCAGCCGCAGCTTCAGCTGCATCAGCGGCATTTTCACCAGTTGTAACAGCAGCTTCGTTGGCAGCAGCAGTTGCGTCAGCTGCTGCTTCAGCTGCAGTGGTAGCTGCATCTTGAGCTTGTTCTTGTGGTTTTGAGCAAGCGGTTAGTGCTAGAGCAGCGATTAGTGCAGATGCGATTAGTTTGATTTGCATGATAAACTCCAATGAGGTAAATATTCAATAAATATTTGACAGAAAAATACCTATGGATAATTAATTGAGCATTGTTTAAATCTCAATATCAGATTTAAAAATATCAATCATCTATCCATAGGTTGACACATATATGTATCAGTATACAACAACTTAGCAAAGATAAAAAGAAAATTTTGTTATTAGCTTAATAAAAATGTAACAAAATATTGTTTTTCTTTACTTTTGCCACCTTAAGTAAGTGGCAATAAATTGCCGTTAGACTTTGGTGTTGAAAAATTCTAACACACATTTTTTAAAATGGCAATTCAGTGATGAAAATTTTATTAAAAATAAGTTAGGGTGATGGTATTTTTAATAACTAAAGTTTGGTTAAGGCGTGATTGCCTTTGGTGTTTGCCATCAAACATGCCGATTTAAAAACCTCTATGGTGTTATCAAGGATGGGAATACCTAAACCAAAGCGATCATTTTAGTTTTGAGATTTTTTGACCATTTGCTCAAAAAATTCATCATTGGTTTTTGAGTCTTTTAGGCGTTCAAGTAAAAACTCGGTTGCTTGGGCGTCTTCCATGGGCTGCATGAGTTTACGAAGTATCCAAACTCGGCGTAGCGTGTCTTCATCTAGTAAGCGTTCTTCTCGGCGTGTACTGGATTTTTTGATATTGATGGCAGGGAAAATACGCCGTTCAGCAAGCTCACGCTCCAAGGTAATCTCTTGGTTACCTGTTCCTTTGAATTCCTCAAAAATGACACTATCCATCTTTGAACCTGTATCAATCAAAGCGGTTGAAATGATGGTCAAGCTGCCACCTTCTTCGACATTTCGTGCTGCTCCAAAAAACCGCTTGGGACGCTCAAGCGCATGAGCATCTACCCCACCTGTCAGCACTTTGCCACTTGAGGGGATGACCGTATTATAAGCACGCGCCAAGCGAGTGATAGAGTCAAGTAAAATCACCACATCTTGCTTATGCTCAACCAAGCGCTTGGCTTTTTCGATGACCATTTCGGCGACTTGGATATGGCGTTGTGGTGGTTCATCAAAAGTAGAGGCAACAACTTCTCCCCAAACGGTGCGTTGCATCTCGGTGACTTCCTCTGGGCGTTCATCAATGAGTAGAACGATCAAGTAGCATTCAGGATGATTTTTGGTGATGGCTTGGGCGATGGTCTGTAGTAGTACCGTTTTACCAGCTTTGGGTGGTGCAACGATGATAGAGCGTTGACCTTTACCAATGGGTGCAATCAAATCAATAATGCGACCCGTTAAGTCCTCGGTTGTACCATTGCCTGCTTCAAGTACCAGTTGCTGGGTGGGAAAAAGCGGGGTAAGATTTTCAAAAATCAGCTTGTGGCGGCTACGATCAGGCGTATCGAAGTTAATTTCACTCACCTTTAAGAGGGCAAAATATCTTTCTGAATCTTTAGGTGGGCGGATCTGCCCTGCGATGGAATCGCCTGTTTGCAAATTAAATCTGCGTATTTGGCTTGGACTGACATAAATATCGTCTGGTCCTGCCAAGTATGAACCTTCACTTGAGCGTAAAAAACCAAATCCATCAGGTAAAATCTCAAGCACGCCATTGCCATAAATTGCTTCGCCATTTCTGGCATGTGTCTTTAAAATGGCGAAAATAATGTCTTGTTTACGACTGCGAGCCATATTATCCAAACCCATATGCTCAGCAATAGCAAGCAGCTCGCCAACGGATTTACTTTTTAATTCAGTTAAGTTCATAGATAGGTAAGATGTGTGATGATGCACCCAAAATAGGCAGTGATGGTTTTGCAAGGTATAGAAAAAGAAAAATGCAATCTCAAGAAATCGATTGCAGGTGCGTCCATATTAAGCGTAAATCAAGCATTTGTCAAGCGTTAGGGTGAACTTGGGGTAAATTATCAAACATTTTATGCAAAAATAAACCTGATTTGAACCGTGGATCAAATCAGGTCTTAAGATAAGTCGAGTTATTATAAATGCTTGTCAAGCAAAGCGGCAAACTCAGATTTTGGACGACCACCAACCACAGTTTCTACCCGCTCACCATTTTTAAAAACAAATAAGGTTGGGATGCTGCGAATACCAAAACGAGCTGCAGATTGTGGGTTGGCATCAACATCAACTTTGACAATCTTGACACGACCTTGATAATCTTCAGCCAGCTCTTCTAGCACAGGAGCGATGGCTTTACATGGACCACACCACGCAGCCCAAAAATCAACCAAAACCAGACCATCAGAATTTACAACATCGGTATCAAAGCTTGCATCAGTAGCGTTAATAATTGACATAATTTGCTTCCTTTTTAATTTAACAGTTTTACAGTGAATAAATGACAATTGCCATGATTAAGTATTATGTGGTTTATTATAAAAAAATTCAAGATGTCAGCTTGAATGTTAAGTCATGATATAATGACAGTCTTGTTGCCCCAAGCCTTGGGTAGGGCAATTGAATTTATTAAATTTACTGATTGAGCAAATAAAAGATGACCTTAACTGATGCTGATATTTTGCGTATGAATGCACTAGAGCTTTCGCATGATGACCTATTTTTTCATGAATTTGCCAAATCAATCACCATTTATGAAGATGAGGACATTTGGGTGCTGGATAAACCAGCTGGGCTTTTGAGTGTCGATGGACGCATGCTAAAGGTCAGTTTGCAGTCACGGCTTTTGCGTATCAATCCAAATATTAAGCTGATCCATCGATTGGATATGGACACTTCAGGGCTGATTATTTTTGCCAAATCCAGTGAGGCTCAAACGCACATTAGTAAGCAGTTCATTGACCGTATTCCCCAAAAAGAATATCAAGCGGTTGTGTTTGGAACCCTGATGATAGATGATAAAAAGGGTGTCGTCGATGTACCTGTACGCTATGAACCAACCACCAAGCCACGCCATATTGTTGATATGGATTGGAATAAACAGGCGTTGACTCATTATGAGGTGATGCATCATGAATTACGCTGTGATGACAATGGTAGGGCGTATCCTGTGACTCGAGTAGCACTCAAGCCCATCACAGGGCGTAGCCATCAGCTTAGGGTGCATATGGTGCATTTGGGTCATGTGATGATTGGCGATCCCATTTATGCTGAAGATATGGCACTCAAACTGTCAAATCGGTTGAATTTACATGCACACAAGCTTCGCTTAAAGCACCCAACGCACGGCATTTGGATGGATTGGGTCAGTCCAGTGCCATTTTAGGGCGGTGTATTTATTGGCTGATGACCCAAAGATCATGCACCAAATCCATCAGATCAGCCCAGAAACGACAGCACATTGATACAGACGCTTGGCGCGTGAGCCTGTGCCACAAAATACCATCACAGGTTTTGGTGCGTGGTGAATCAGATCGGCAAATGCTTGGGCTTGTGCAAGATGAATGTCATCAATACCAATGGGTAGCGTGTGATAGCTAAGCCCAGCGATTTCGGCACTTTGAGCAATGTCAGACCCTTTGGGTTGTCCTTTAATCTCATCATCAAAACGTAAGTTAATCAGGCTTTTAAAGCCTAATTTGGCAAGTCCATGACATTGCTTGGGATGGATTTGTTTGTAAAGGGTGATTTGACTGTGCATGGGTAAATCCTTAATCTGTGTTTTGATTTATGATACCCAATGGCAAGATAACTTGCAATTTTGATTTGGCATAAGCTTATGACGGTATGACATGGTTACAAGTGTAATTTTTCAAAATAAAACAAGGTTTTTTAAAATAAACTAAGGTCGTGGCGGTATTTAAAGATTTGTGCTAGGCTTGGTTAGACTTTGTACGGCTTGATTGGCACTTAAAAAAATGCACCCTGACAGATTTTCAATCACGGGGCTGGTCTTTAAAATATCCATCATAGGACCTTTCACCTCGGCCAGATGTAGGTGCTGACCTCGCTCAATACAGCTTTGATTAAAGGCACAGAGCATCTCTTGGGCGGATAAATCGATATGATTGACCGCAGTCATAATCAGCACAATATCATGAATGTTGGTATCATCAGATAATCGCATTAAATTGGTATGAACAGACTGAGCATTACCAAAATACAGGCTTTCATCGATGCGTAAAAGTAACAGCCCATCAAAAGTAGTTGCCGTATGTCGCTCAATATTGCGAAAATGCTCGCTGTCGCCAACACGCCCCACGATCGCAATGCGTACTTGGTGTGTCCGATAAATCATCATTGCAAAACTTGCCAAAAGCCCGACAACCAAACCGCTATTTAAACCAAAAAGAATTGAGGTGAAAAAAGTAATGCCAAAACAGATGGCATCGGATTTATCCAGCTGCCATGCATTGATCAAGGTTTTGGTATCAATCATTGAGATGACAGAGCTGATAATGACTGCTGCCAAGATAGCGTAAGGCAGACCTGTCAAATATTGCCCTAAAACAAGCAAAATCAGCAATACGCCCAAAGCACAAATGATGGATGCCAATGGTGTTTTGGCACCCACGGATAGGTTTAGGCTGGTGCGTGAAATGCCTCCTGAGACCGCAAAACCGCCAAAGAGGCCGCTGGTGATATTCGCTAAGCCCAAGCCATCAAGTTCTTTGTTGGCATCGTATGACTCACCTCGTATTCGTGCCTGCTGTGCGGAAATCGTACTTGATGAGATAAAAGCGATTAGTGCGATCAAGAGTGCTGAGGGTAATAAATCTAGTAAAGTGGTTACAGAAAAATTGGGTAAGGTAATCTTTGGTAATCCTGTGGGCAAAGGTTGTAGCAATCTGATCTGCATTTGCTCAAATCCGACATGATGGCTCAGCCAAATAGAGGTGGCAACAATTAAAATGACAAAAAAACGATTGCCAAAACTACGCCACTGAGCGGGCAGGTAGCCCCAAATCATTGATTCGCCGTAACGGCTGATAATGAATAACAAGGTGGCACTAACCCCAAGTAACGCTGTCGGCAAATGGATGGGCTGAGTGCTGGTGTAAATACTTAAAAATAAGTCAATTAAGCTGTCGGTATTTAGAGGTATGCCAATGATGTGCTTGAGTTGACTAAAAATAATTAATACCGCTGCCCCGCTGATGAACCCTGAGGCGACACCACGACTGACAAACTGCATAATCCAGCCCAAACGAATCAGCCCAGCAATCAATAAAATCCCGCCTACCATAAAGGCAAGAACAATGGCAAGTGAAATATATTGTAAGCTGCCTGTAGCGTAGCCAGACAGTGCCGATGCCGTCATGATGGCAGTAATTGCCACAGGACCGATGGAGGAGACACTACTGGCGCCTATCCATGCATAGACAATCACAGGGGTAATGGCAGCATACAGTCCCATGATGGGCGGCAATCCTGCTAAGGTTGCGTAGCCTAAACTTTGGGGAATAACCAGCACTGCCATCATCAGCCCAGCTGGAATGTCTGTTAAAGCAGTGCGTGGGTGCTGAATGAGCCGCAAAACCCAACGAGGCAGTAGACCTTGTATGCTCATCGGTTATTCTCCGTAAATCTTGATACCTTGGGTAAATACGCAGTGTTTTTGGCGAGTAGCAAGAATGATGGCATCATGCTCACCGTATAAGTAAGAGAGCATTTGCTTTTTGGCAATGTACGCTCTGCTGTTGGCGTCTATCTTCCAGCTAATCTTTGGATAGATACCGTGGCGATCAAATGCTGGCTTAGCGACGAGAAGCACACAAGGGGCTGTTGGGCATTTGCTCAAGCTGTACCCATTCGCTAGGCGTATAAGCGTGAATAGCAAGGGCATGAACCATGCCACCGCTGACAGTTAAAAAAGGCTGAGCCAAGGCATAGACTGTCTGATGGCGAGCCGCCAGACGCTGTTTTTCAAAAGCTTCGCTGACGATCACAAGCTTAAAGTGGCTTTCTTTGCCTTCAAAATAGCCTGCGTGCATATGGCTTTCATTTTGTAATAATAGTACGCTTGGGCTGAGCGCTTGTAGTGCTGCAGTCAATGCCTCTGCTGTTTGATTATTCATGATAATTACTTAATAATTACTTAATTTAAGATGCTTAACTGTGTTAATGAATGTTTTGTGATGCTTGATATAGTGGCATCACTGTTGGCACTAAGGCTTTTAAATTGGTAATGCGATTGGTAGAGCTTGGGTGTGTGCTTAAAAACTGTGGCACGCCATTACCGCCAGCTGACTGCATTTTTTGCCACAAAGTGACCGCAGCATTTGGGTCATAGCCTGCACGAGCCATCAGCTCAATGCCAATTTTATCAGCTTCTGCTTCTTGGGTGCGTGAGTGTGGCAAATCCAATCCAAGCTGACCTGCCAAGCCAACCAATTGTGCTTGCCCGCCTGACAATCCAAGGGCATTCACGGCAATACTAAGCGCACCTTGGGTGGCAATATGACGACTGGCTTTTTCTCGTGAATGTTCACGCAAAGCATGCGCCATTTCATGTCCCATGACAGCTGCAATTTCAGCATCAGTTAATCTAAGACGCTCAATAATGCCAGTATAAAAGACAATTTTACCGCTCGGCATGACATAAGCATTGATTTGATTGTCGGTGATGGCGTGTACTTTCCAATCCCAACGGGTTGCATCTGGGCGTAAAACCGCTGTTTGTGGAATCAGACGATTGGCGATGTGGCGAAGGCGTCGAACTTGAGCGGTATTGTTATCAAGCCGACCTTTAGTGCGTGCTTCATTGATGGTTTGTAAATAGGCTTGATGAGATAACTGCATGATTTCTTGACTTGAAATTAACAATAGCTGTTTTCGGTCAGCACCTACCACGCCTGCACTGGTTGTGCTAGCACAGCCAACCATGGTTGTGGTCGTAGCCGCCGCCAAAGTCACTGCCAAAATATTTTTTTTGATAAAATGTTGCATATTTACCCTGCCGTAATAATGCCTTAAAATTGTCATGCTTGTCGTGATTATAAACCAAAGCCATCCATAAGCCTAGCCATCTCAACAAAAAATTCACCAATTGTGATTACTAATAAGGCAACTGTGGTCGGTGATATCGTTGGTTGTCATGGTTGATTTATCAAATCAGAGAACCTGCTTTGGTGCAAGCGTTGGGCAGGGTAATCAAAAATGGTATGCTTTTATCCATAAATTTAAGTTTGTGAAAGCATTGGGTTATGATTTTTTGACTGTTATTGGCCAATATTTATGATTTATGTTACAATTTAACTAAATTTTTATCCACACACCTTATCCAATCTGCCCAAAAGACATTTTAGGGAATTTGCCATTTATGAATGCAAAAATCTTGGTTGTTGAAGATGAACCTGCCATCAATGAGCTGATTACAGGAACTTTGGATTTATCAGATTTTGATGTGGTTCAAGCCTATGACACCCAAGGCGCTTATGTGGCTGTGGTTGATGAAAAGCCTGATTTGGTCTTATTAGATTGGATGATGCCACATGGTGAGTCTGGGATTGATTTTGCACGCAGGCTCAAAAAAAACCCAGCAACTGCTGATATTCCTATCATTATGCTCACCGCCAAAGGTGAAGAGGATAATAAAGTTTATGGATTAGATGCTGGTGTTGATGATTATATTACCAAGCCTTTTAGTACTCGAGAATTGATCAGCCGAGTCAAGGCAGTGCTTCGCCGTACAGGCATCGGTATGGGCAAAGAGCTAATGAAGATGGGTCATTTGACCATCAATACAGCCAGCCAAAGAGTTATGGCAGGTGGCACTGAGATTGCTATGAGTAGTACCGAATACCGTCTACTGTGCTTTTTTGGTACGCATTCAGGGCGTGCTTATACACGCACTCAGATTTTGGATGCGGTGTGGGGCGGTAATGTTTATATTGATGAGCGTACGGTAGATGTACATATTCGCCGTCTGCGTAAGCTGCTAGCACCTTTTAAGGCAGATACGCTGATTCAAACAGTGCGTGGTACAGGTTATCGGTTTTCGGATAAATCATGATGAAATACTCTGTAATCGATTTTGGTTTATTGGTAGAAAATTTGACCGATGGTATTGTGGTCATGGATATGAGTCGCTTGATAATTGAATACATCAATCCTGCCGCCAAAAGCTTACTTGCCATCACTTCTGATGATACGCATGCTCCTATCTTGCCAAGTATGATATTTAAAAATAGCGTATTTAAAAAGCTTTATGATATTTATCAAGACCAAAGCTTGCCCAGTTCGTTTTACCAAAATCACCCTACGATTATCGGTAATGTCCTAAACCTAAGCTTGATGCGACTGGTTGATCATCGCTGTGCTGTCATCATCAAAGATTATACACGCATGCAGCAGCTTGAGCAGATGCGGACAGACTTTGTGGGCAATGTATCGCATGAACTACGCACGCCTTTGACAGTGATTTTGGGTTATCTTGAAAATTTTACACTAACTGATGATATTAAACCTGCGTGGATGCGTGGACTAAAACTCATGCATGAGCAAGCCATTCGCATGAATGACTTAATCAATGATTTACTTATGCTATCACGCCTTGAAAGTGACGAAACCAAGCCAATGGCTGAGGTCAATATGCCACGCCTGCTGATGCAGGTGTTTGATCAAGCGTCTGCCAGCAACCAAGCTGGGCATCTGATTGATATTCATCTGGACACTGATAAAAATATTTTGGGCATTGAGGCTTATTTGTACAGTGCAATTATTAATTTGGTTTTAAATGCCATCAAATATACACCGTCAGGCGGCATGATTGATATCATCTATGAAGAAGATGATGGCGATGTACATCTGTCGGTGACGGATAATGGTATTGGGATTGGTGGCGAGCATCTTGGGCGGCTGACTGAGCGATTTTATCGGGTAGACAGTGGGCGTAGCCGTGCGACAGGCGGGACAGGGCTTGGACTTGCCATTGTTAAGCATGTGCTAAATAAGCATAACGCCCGCCTAGAAATTAGTTCAGAAGAAGGCGTCGGTTCTATGTTTCGTATTATTTTCCCTAAAATTCAAACCATCTCTGCACAGACCTTGTCAACATAAGCGATATAATAGATGCCCCTATCAGATACCGAAAAATTAGCCGCTATCGATATCGGCTCAAATAGTATCCACTTGGCCATCGCTGAACGCCATGGCGATCAGCTCAGACGCATCGCTTCGATGAGCGAAAAAGTACAATTGGCGATGGGACTTGACGAATACAATCATTTATCATCGGCTGTTATTGATCGTGGTATTGAATGCTTGACACGATTTGCAGGGCGTTTGGGTGATGTGAATAATTCTCGGTTGCGTGTCGTGGCGACCAATACACTAAGGCGTGCTGTCAATAGCCAAGAATTTATCGTGCGTGCCAATGATATTTTACCTGTGCATATTGAGATTATCTCAGGACGAGAAGAGGCACGGCTGATTTATTTGGGCGTATCGCACACCTGTCCAAGTCATCAGCAAAGGTTTGTGGTTGATATTGGTGGTGGCTCAACAGAGCTGATTATTGGCAAAAATCTAAATCCCATACTCACCGAAAGCACGCAAATGGGCGTTGCAGGTTTTACTCAGCAGTTTTTTGGAGATGGCAACATCAACGCACTGTCTTTTGAAAAGGCGATTTATGTCGCCCAAAAAGAAATCATTAAGTATGGTAGCCACTATAAAAAAACTGGTTTTGAAGAAGCTGTGGGATCATCGGGTACGATTAAGACCATCCAACAAGCAATCGCAGGGTTTGGGCTGGGTGATGAGATTACTTTGGCGGGCGTTGAGCAATTAAAATCGTCTTTGATTGCTTGTGGTCATATTGATGCCATCGATATGGCAGGTGTTAAGTCGCACCACAAAGGCATTTTTCCTGCAGGTGTGGCGATCTTACTTGCGATCATGCGTGTGTTTGGGATTCGCCTGCTTCGATACTGTGATGGCGCGCTCAGAGAAGGCGTGATGTATGACATGTTATCACGCATGGATTTTCATGATGTGCGTGATGACTCGGTGGCGATGTTGATTGATCGATTTGGTGTCGATAAAAAACAAGCCAAGCGTGTCGCCAAGACGGCAGGCTCGCTGTTTAATCAGGTTCATAAACCTTTAGGCTTAGCGATAGAAGGTGAATACATGCTTAGGCGTGCAGCTTTATTACACGAAGTAGGGCTTGCCATCGGGCATAGTAGCTATCATAAGCATTCAAGCTATCTGCTCAGACATGCAGATATGGCGGGGTTTTCTCGTACTGATCAAGAAAAGTTGTCTTTGTTGGTTCGTTATCATCGCCGTAGCATCAATGGGGATGATTGCGACCGAATTATCAAAAATGGCGGCAAGAGCTTGGTTTATTTGGCGCTTTTATTACGCTTATCTGTCGTTGCTAATCATGGGCGTTTTGAGATATCCAAACATCAGCTAAAACTTACCATTGATAATCATCACTGGCATGTGACCGTAAAAATCGACCGACCTGAACATCAGGCGTGCGTCATTGATATTCAAGATGAAGCGCATTGGTTTGCCAAATGGGGTATTTGTTTGACGGTGTCAAGCGTTTGATGGATTATATTGATGAAATTTTATTATAAATCAGTAAGTTGGCATAAGATTTCAGTTTTTGACAAATAATTGCAAAAATTTTGCAAAAATGGCTTGACGGTATGTATTTTTCGTGTATAATACGCATCCATACAGCAAATGCTGATCAGCGGGAATAGCTCAGTTGGTAGAGCACGACCTTGCCAAGGTCGGGGTCGCGAGTTCGAATCTCGTTTCCCGCTCCAAATTTTAAAAAGCTCAAATCGAAAGATTTGGGCTTTTTTGTTGTTGCAAATCAAGGATTTGGGGGCTATTATATCTTGTAGATTGGTTCAGGGATTATTAGCCTGCCATGTTAGCCGTTTGCTTTATTGATGAAAATAAAAACCACCTTATGCCAAAGCAAATACTGGTTGAAAGCGGCTGATTTGGATTGCGCTCAGCCACTTTTTGAGTCTTGATTTCTGATTTGTGTCGTGAGATCATTGCTAGACCAAAGTATGATAATCTGTGATAGGCTATCTGATTAACCTGCCACTATGCACCTGATAAATATAGGTTTTTATGACGACAACATCTATTCTAAAGCTCTTGGCGATTCAAGATATTCATGATAAGCAATTTTTTATACCGCATTATCAACGCGGTTATCGGTGGACAAAAACACAAGTTAAGCAATTGCTCGATGATATTGAGCAGTTTACACCCACTTATTTGAACGCCAGAGGAGCTTTGAGCTTTTATTGCCTGCAGCCTGTTGTTGTCAAAGCAATGGATACGGCGGAAAAACAGTTGCATAATTTGGAAGGTGAGTGGTATGAGGTGATCGATGGACAGCAAAGACTGACCACCATATTTTTAATCATTCAGGGGATTAATGAATTTTGGAAAGGTAAAAAAAAGCAGCCTCAGTTCAAACTTGCTTATGAAACTCGAGAAAAAAGCGCGGACTTTTTGAATGGACTAAAGGAAGATGAAGAAAAAAATAAAGTTTTGATTAATCAAGAAAATATAGATTTTTACTACATTAGTAAAGCATATGAAACCATATGTGAATGGATCAAATCATATGAAAAAAATAGCGGCTCATTTGAAAAAAATTTTTTTGAAAATTCTAAAGTCATTTGGTATGAAGTCAATTCATCTGAGCCGAGCAATGCTCTGTTTGAGCGACTGAATTTAGGGAAAATTCCTTTGACAAATGCTGAGCTTGTCAAAGCGTTATTTTTATCAGAAAACAGCTTTAGTCACTTAGCTGAAGAAAAGCGGAAAATCAAACAAATTGAAATAGCCAAACTGTGGGATGAGATAGAAAATAAATTAAATGCAGAAGATGGGAAATTTTGGGCATTTATTACCAATAAACCCAGAGATCACTATGAAGTCAAAATTGAGCTTCTGCTAGACATCATCACACGCAACGAAAATCAGCAAGACCCTTATTTTACATTCACCAAATTTTTAGGGAAACAAGACGAACAACAAAATAGCCTGCCGCTAACCGAATGGTGGGATCGGATTGAACAGTTTTATTTTACATTGAGTGATTGGTATTCTGATCATGAGCTTTATCATAAAATTGGCTACTTGGTTTTGGCAAGGTCGGTAGGTGGCTATCATGGCATTGATTTGGAAAAGTTAGTTAACGAAGCTTTGTGCAGCACCAAAGATGATTTTAAGAGCGGTATTAATAAGCGGATTCAGCAGTCAATTGATTGGAATTTTAAAGATCTAGGGTACGAAGGCGACTCAAATAAGATTTTTAATATCTTGCTATTGTTTAATGTTGAAACAAACTACCAGTCTGAATATGAACCTTATCCTTTTAAGTTTCATAAATCTAAAAATTGGAGTCTTGAGCATATTCATGCAAGAAATTCTGATAAGTTTGATAAAAATAACAAAGATCAGTGGAAGACTTGGTTAGAATATCATTTACCCATTCTTGAGAAAAAAGAACAGACACCTGAAATCCAACAATTGATCGATCAAGTCAAACGCTATCTAGGTAATCCTGATCGCTTAAGTTGGGAAAAATTTTATCATGTGTTTGATCAAATGCACCAATATTTTAATCAAAATGACGATGGCTTGGATCATCTGGATAGCCTTAGCAATCTTGCTTTATTGGGTATGAATGACAACTCTGCTCTGAATAATTCAATCTTTGAAGTGAAATGCAAAAAAATCATCGAGATAGATAAAGCAGGTCAGTTTATTCCTGTCTGTACACGCAGAGTATTTTTGAAGTATTACACTAAAGATCCTGATTCAAAGCAGCGTCATTTTTGGTCTGCCGCTGACCGTCAAGGCTACATTGAAAAGATTGAGGAAGTACTTGGAAAATATAACAAATATTAAGGTGCATGATATGAGTGAACTAACTGATAATTTATCAACATGCGACAGCGAAGAAAAAAGTTTGTTTGAGCTTTTGAAAGAAAATGAAGTATCCATCCCTAAAATCCAGCGAGACTACGCTCAAGGCAGAAACACCAAAAACATCCAGTATATTCGAGAAATGTTTTTGAGTAATTTATTTGAGGCATTATCTGATGATGCTGATGATAAAAAACTAAAATTGGATTTTATCTATGGTTATGAGGATCAAGATCAATTCCAAGACAAACAAATTACGATTTTTAAACCTTTGGATGGACAGCAGCGGCTTACCACATTATTTCTCTTGCATTGGTATGCTGCCAAAAAAGAACGCGTATCAGAAGATCCGTTGAGAGTTCTTAAGAACTTTACTTATGATACCCGAAAAAGCTCTAGAGATTTTTGTGAAAAGTTGGTGGATTTTCAGCCAGATTTTGGTGAAGAGTTTTCTGAGCAAACTGCTGACAGAATCGAAAAACAAATTATGAATCAAAACTGGTTCACTGCCAGTTTGAAGAATGATCCGACCATCACATCCATGTTAGTGATGCTAAAAGCCATAGACAAAAAATTCCATGGCGTGTCAGACATCTGGGAAAAGCTGACAGGCAGCAAACCTAGGATCGTGTTTCATCTACTTAAAATGCAAAATCTTGGCTTGCCTGATGATTTATACATCAAAATGAATGCCAGAGGTAAGCCGCTGACTGATTTTGAACATTTTAAATCTCAATTTTCAGAGATTTTATCAGATAGGCTCAAAGACGATTTTAATAATAAAATTGATCAAGCATGGTCTGAGATCTGTTTTGGGATATATTCAAAGACAAAGAAAATCCAAATCCTGATAGTGATATTGCCCAAAAAATGGATAAAGGTTTCTTAAGCTTTGTCTTGTTTATTACTGATATTCTGATCGCCACTAAAGGGATTGAAATTCAGGAGCAGGAGCAGGATTTTTGGCTAGAAATCATTAAAATTAAAAAGGTGTATTCAGACACACAAAATGTTGAATTTTTATTTGATAATCTGGATTTTTTTGAGAAATTGAATCGCTCAAACGAATCGAATTTTCCCAGATTTGAAGAAGTGTTTTATATTGATCAGGGTGACTTTACAGAGGATAAGGTCAGATTATTTTTTAACAAGCCTGCTGTAAATCTCTTTGAAAAATGTGTCAAGGAATATCGATTTGGTGATGAAAAAAATGCCTTTTCCATGGGTGAGCAGATATTGCTATACGCCTATATCAAGTCCTGCAGGAGATATGACGAACTTGATAGAGTGAAACTAAGAAAAATTAGAAATTTAACATCAGATACTTGGCTTAGACAGGAGTTTTTTAAGCATTATCTTGAAGAAGTGGATTTGATATTACAAAAAGATGAGTTATCTGCGCAGCCCAAATTCTCAAAAAGACAATTTGATGAAGATAAGACAAAATCTGACTATATTAAGGAGCACTCTGAAAATAAGTCGGTTCTATATCGACTTGAGGATCACCACTTATTAAGAGGCAGTATCAGCATCTTTCTAAGAAACAGTAATGGCAATGTTGATAAGGATAAAAATTTACCTATAATAGATGAAAATTTTCCTGCCTTGGCAAGTAAATTTCTTGAAAGATTCTGTGAGAAGAAAAGCGATGATGAGAAGCAAAAGGATTTTTATGAGTCTATTAGCCCGGCTTTACTGACTTTGGGTGACTATACGCAAGCTTATGGTGCAAGTGGTAAAAAACGCTTTGGTAACGGTAACCATGTCAATACTTGGCGAGAAATATTCACCCAAAGTAATCAAAGAAGTTCAGAGGATTTTGATAAAACCAAAGAAACACTCAAAGCGTATTTGAAATTTTTTATTGAACATCCTGAAAAGACCCATCGTGATATGATTGATGATTATTTGGCAAAGTTTGATGATAACCAAGCTTTACCTAAAGATTTAAATTATTATTTGATCAAATATCCTGCGTTTCATAAGTGGCAAGATCAATGGACACAAGGGTTTTATTATTGGGATAATTATGACAAACCCTATGATTGTTGGATGTTATTTAAAAGACAACGCAATGGTCGTCATTGGAGTCCATTTTTATTAGCCATCACTGAAGATTTTGAAAACTGTGAAGATCTGACAAAATGTTGCTCGATCGAAAATAAGGGCAGCGACTTAAGCTTTAACCACAATGATCTTTCTATTTCGATCGGTTGTGCTAATGATGGATTTGTATTCAAATTCAACTGCGAAGGCAATGACTCATTTAAAGACATCATTGATCAACTTATTCAGGAAAATATCTTGACTAAAGACAACAAACTTATGATCACTCAAGATGATCAGGGCGTGGACTTAGAAGATAGAATCATAAAATTAAAAACAGTGTTAGAGTATCTGATTGATCACTATTAATTAAAATTAGTCAAATTAAGTGAGTGCTGTTAGACTAATTGATGTGTTGTATCAATGAAATCTCAAACTGGTAAATTCATCAGTTGCCCCCATATCGTAATCAGATATCCCAAACCGTAAAACAAGCTTTTGGCTGAACGATCATAAAAAGAAGGTGAAATGATGACTGATTTATCCATTTTAGACTTATCCCCATTTCGTCAGGGCGAAACCTTCGCTCAGGCAGTGGATAATACCGTAGCACTGGCTCAACATGCCGAAAAACTAGGGCTGAGCCGTTTTTGGATTGCCGAACATCACAATATGCCATATTTGGCAAGCTCTGCGACCAGCCTACTTATTCAGCGTGTACTAGATAAAACAGCACACATTCGTGTCGGCTCAGGTGGTGTTATGCTGCCCAATCACTCACCTTTTGTGGTAGCAGAGTACTATGGGACATTGGCGAGCTTATATCCTGATCGAGTGGATTTGGGGCTTGGGCGTGCACCTGGTACAGATCCTGAGACTGCACGCGCCATCCGTCGTAATCATGATGATTTTGCGATGAGTTTTCCAAATGATATCAAAGAGTTGCAATTTTATTTTGGTGATGATGCAGATAGTAATCAAGTGCGCGCTTATCCTGCCAAAGGTCTAAAAGTGCCGCTTTATATCTTAGGTTCTAGTACCGAAAGTGCGTATTTGGCGGCTCAAATGGGCTTGCCATATGCATTTGCCTCACACTTTGCACCACGCTTTTTGACGCAAGCGGTGCAGATTTATCGTAATCACTTTCAGCCATCAGCGGTGCTTGATACGCCTAAGGTCATCGTTGGCGTGAATGCATTTGTTGCAGATACCGATGCCGAAGCTGAGTTTTTGGCTAGCACAAGTTTACAGTTTTTCTTAAATATAGTAACAGGTCAGCGTAGCGGTATGAAGCCGCCTGTGACAGACATCGACGCCCATATTCCGCCGCATATTGTACAGATGGCTGATAGTATGATGTCGTGTCGCTTGCTTGGTTCTCCTAAGACAGTCGCAGAACAGCTCGAACAATTACAAAGCCAAGTTCAAGCCGATGAACTGATGGCAGTCAGCTATATTTATGATGTCCAAAAACAGCATGATTCTTATGAGCTATTATCTGATATTGTCAAAAATTTTAAATAGCTTTAAATAGATTGGCTTAAATAATTTTTGGTATGCTGAATGAAAATAAATAGCTAAATAAAAATAGGCACTTTTAACCTAAGATAAAAAGTGCCTATTTTCCCAAAGATGGATTTAATCAATCTGTTTGGTGCCAAAGATTTTATCACCAGCATCACCAAGACCTGGAATGATGTAGCCGTTTTCATTAAGATGACTGTCTAAAGCGGCGGTATAAATTTTGACATCGGGGTGTGCCTTATTGACTAAGCGTACGCCTTCAGGTGCTGCGACCAATACCAATGCTTTGATGTTAGTGCAGCCATGTTTTTTAAGCATATCAATCGTAGCGACCATACTGCCCCCTGTTGCCAACATCGGATCCAAAATTAATGCAGGGCGACGGTCAATGTCACTGACAAATTTCTCAAAAAAAGGCACAGGTTCTAGTGTCGTTTCATCTCGCTGAAGTCCAACGACAGAAATTTTGGCGGTTGGTAATAGATCAAGTACACCATCAAGCATACCCAAACCTGCGCGTAAAATTGGTACAATAGTGACCGTCTTGCCTTTAATCTGCTCGCCTGTGATTTCACCGCACCAGCCTTGCATGCTAAAGCTTTCAATCTCAAAATCACGGCTCGCTTCGTATGCCATCAGTCGCCCAAGCTCATTGGTTAGCGTGCGAAATTTATAAGTGCTGGTTTCTTTTTCACGCATGAGCGACAGTTTATGACGGACAAGCGGGTGATCAATGACATGAATATTTAAAGAAGTGGTCATAATAATAGTACCTTAATTGAGAAGATTTGCCACGGTTTAATGATTGAAATGTATGGCGATACCGTGCATGATAGCAATTTTTTGCCATCATTGCACTGGCTTTTGTCTTGAAAATTTGAGCAAAAACCACTCATAAAAACCCAAATCTATTTGCTGGCACCTTGGGCGGTGGTCAAGTCTTTGTTATTTATTGAGTAATAAATCGCCTTTTTTAATCCAGCCCTTTTTATCGCATAGTTTGGCAAATATCCAAGTTAATATTGCAGGTAAAATGATATGGAAGCTGATGATAAGTAGCCAAGTCATGGGGCTGATACCCATGGCGTCAAGTGTGCCAATCTGACCGACAAAACCTGATGTACCCATGCCTGCACCTGAAGGGATATTGACCATACCAAAAATCGCTGTCGCAAAGGGAGCGAGTACAGCACCTGCTAAAGTAGGGGGTAGCCAGATTTTGGGGTTTTTTAGGATATTGGGTACCTGAATCATGCTAGTACCAAGCCCACATGCCATCGCAGCACCGATACCATTGTCTCGATAACTCATCACCGCAAAACCGATCATTTGTGCCGCACAACCGACCGTTGCTGCTCCTGCTGCCAAACCACCAAGCCCAAGACTGATGGCGATCGCTGCGCTTGAGATGGGTAAAGTTAAAATCATTCCCATCGCAACTGCCACCACAATGCTCATCATAATCGGTGATAGCTCTACTGCCCACATGATAAATTGCCCAAGGCTTATCATCAATTGGTCAATGGCAGGACTAATAAATCCTGCGACTGCCATACCGATAATCAGCGTTGTCGCAGGTGTGACGATGATATCTAAAGGTGTCATGCGGTGGACAAATTTTCCAAACTCTGCACCAATTAATGCTGCTATGAATGCACCGATAGGACCGCCCATTGCCGCCCCTGCAAAGCCTGTTGTGATTGAGGTGAATAACACCAACGGCGGTGCTTTAAGTGCATAAGCCACACCAGCACCGATGGCTGCTCCCATTAGGCTTTGTGCTTGTTTGCCAATCTCAACCAACCATGGTAAATCAAGCCATGCACCCAAATTTTTGATAATCAAACCCAAAATCAGTGATGAAAATAAGCCAAGTGCCATAAAGTTAAGTGCTTCGATACCATAACGCTGCCAAGAGATCACAATATTTTGGCGTTCAAGATGTGCTTTAAAAGAAAATTCGGTCATAAGATGGTCTTAAGTTGATAAAAATCTACGCCTAAAAATTGTTTTGTGGCGTTCAATGACAAGTCAGTCAAAACTATTATTATAATTCAAAATTTATGCCAAAGTGATGAAAATTTGATCGAGTATGGTGCGGTTGGTTGATTATTTTTGGCTGAATTTTTTGAGAGATTTTTAAGTATTTACTATCATTGAAATACTCAAAAAGCTATAAAATTTCTGCTAAAATAGGACGCCTAAGCTCAATGCATCATACCCAAAGTAGATTTATGAATACCCAAACTTCTTTTAATAATATTTCTAAAGATAATCCTAGCAAAGCCAATGATCAAATTATCACTCAAATGCGTGCCTTAATTAAGATGCTAAAGCGTCACAATCATGCGTATTATGTGATGGATGCACCAACGATTTCAGATGGTGAATATGATGGTCTGCGTCGCACATTAATGATGCTTGAGCAGCAGCATCCCGATTTGATACAACCTGATAGCCCGATTAATACGGTCGGTGGTGAGCCGCTGCCTTTTTTTACGCAAGTGGCTCATGAAGTACCGATGCTATCACTGGGCAATGTATTTAATGCCGATGATTTGTCAGGGTTTTTGCGTCGTGCCAATGAGCGATTGGGCATCGCCATTGATGAGTATGAAATGGAACTAAAACTTGATGGCTTGGCGGTATCATTAAAGTATCAAAACGGTCAATTCACCCAAGCCGTCACCCGAGGCGATGGACAGGTGGGCGAGGATATTACGCATAATGTTAGAACCATTCGTAATTTACCATTGACTTTGGCGGGATGTGAGCAAATCAAACAGCTTGAGATTCGAGGTGAGGTGTTGATGCCCAAAGCAGGTTTTGAAAAATTAAATCGTGAAAGCCTCGCACAAGGAATCAAGACTTTTGCCAATCCTCGCAATGCTGCTGCAGGCTCGCTAAGGCAGTTAAATGCTGCCATCGCTGCCGCACGCCCGTTGGCGTTTTTTGGGTATTCGGTGAATGATGGATTGCCTGATGGTATCACCACGCAGTCAGGTGCAATGCAGTGGCTTGGTCAGCTTGGGTTTGAGACGGCGCCTTTTAAGGTTGCCAAGAGTCTTGATGAGATTCAAGCATTTTATGCCCATGTCATCAAAACTCGTAGCCAGCTACCGTTTGAAATTGATGGTTTGGTGATTAAGGTGAATGATCTAAGTTTGCAGGCGCGCTTAGGGTTTTTAAGCCGTGAACCACGCTGGGCGACGGCTTACAAATTCCCCGCCGAAACTGTACCCACACGACTCATCGATGTAGAATGGCAAGTAGGGCGTACAGGGACTTTGACACCTGTGGGCAGGCTTGAGCCGATAACTGTGGGCGGTGTTACGGTTAGTAATGTCACTTTGCATAATTTTGGTGAGATTGAGCGTCTTGGGATAATGATTGGAGATATGGTCAATGTGCATCGAGCAGGTGATGTCATTCCTAAGGTATCTGGCGTTATTGGTGAGCTACGCCCTACTGATGCCAAACCTATCCTCCTGCCAAAGGCTTGCCCAGTTTGCCAATCACCGATTAGCTTGCCAGAAGGTGAGGCGTTGGCAAGATGTACTGGTGGACTATACTGTGCCGCACAACAGCAAGAAGCATTGATTCATTTTGTCTCTCGCCGTGCCATGGATATTGATGGTTTGGGCAGCCAGTGGCTGATTAAGTTCTTTGAAATGGGGCTTGTTCGGACGGTGGCAGATATTTACAAACTCCACAAGCAGGCTGAGTATTTAATAACGCTAGAGGGTATGGGTGATAAATCAGTTACCAAAATGCTATCGGCTATTGAAAAATCAAAACAGACCACCTTACCTCGTTTTATTTTTGCTTTGGGGATTCGTGGTGTTGGCGAAAGTACAGCATTGTCATTGGCACAGCAGTTTGGGGAATTGCAGTCGATCATTGAGGCAGATTTACAAGCACTACAAGCTGTACCTGATATTGGCGAGGTAACTGCTCAATCAATTTATGATTTTTTTCGGGCATCGCATAATATTGAGGTGGTGCAGGCACTGATTGAGGCTGGTGTTTCTTGGCAAGCAATGGATACGCCTGACAAATCATCATTGCCATTGACTGGAGAGACTTGGGTGGTGACTGGTACTTTAGGCAGTATGGGGCGTGATGAAGCCAAAGATAAGCTCATTGCCTTGGGTGCAAAAGTTGCTGGTAGTGTTTCAGCAAAGACCACACGGCTACTTGCTGGTGAAAAAGCAGGCAGTAAGCTTGAAAAAGCCCAAAAACTTGGCATTACAGTCGTTTTAGAAGATGAATTTTTGGCGCTGATTACTTTATATAATCAGGTATAAAAATGCGTTGGATAAATAACCCCCAAACTCTGTCTATCCTTGGGATTTTGATTGGGTGTATCCTGTTTGGTACGGGTAGCTTAATTGTGGCGTATGTCGATGTTGGCGCCTATGCAATGTCATTTTGGAGATTGGCAATCTCATCGGTAGTTTTTGTGCTGCTTGCACGGCTATTTCGCCAAAAATTCCCCCAATCAAGATCTGCTTTGATTTATGCGTTACTTGCAGGTGCAGCGCTTGGGCTTGATTTGGCACTATGGCATGAAAGTATTCATGCAGTCGGTCCTGGTATTTCCACACTACTAAATAGTTTACAAATTTTCTTTTTAACCTTCATTGGGTTTTATTTTTTTGCTGAACATCAAAAACTGATACAGCTTATTAGTCTGATGCTGGCGGTGATGGGTGTGGTGCTGATTGCCAGCCCTGAATTTGGGCATAATATGCAGGCAGGTTGGGGCTTTATCACAGGTATTATTTCAGGTGCTTGCCTTGCAATTTCTTTGACTTGGGTTCGGCAAGTGCATTATCATGAACCAACACCACTGTTTAGCTTGATGGCTTTGGTGGGTTTGGGCGGTGCGATGGTGATGCTGCCTTTGATGTTATGGCTGGATCAAGATCACATTTTACCCAAAACACCACATGAACTTGGCTGGATATTGGTCTATGGTACAGTTATGCAGTGCTTGGCATTTGGTGCGATTGCTTTTAGTATCCCACGCCTAAGCTTGGCGGTGACAGGGCTTTTATTGTTATCAGAGCCTGTGGCGGCATTGGTACTGGATTATTTTTGGTTAAATAAAACCATCACTTCAATACAGTGGCTAGGTGCAACACTGACCATGTTCGCCATTTATTTAGGTTCAGTCAAGGTTAGACACTGATTTAATGATCATAAAACCTTGGGTAATCCATCGGTTTATTGAGCGTTTTGAGCTGATACAATCTCAATGGGCAGCTCCAAGCCCTCAGCAAATTTATCAGAGATAATATAGCTGTGCCGCTCATTGATAATATTGGGCGTTACTTGAATGATTAGCGCAGGGTCGCTGCCATCACGAAATTGATGAGCGATATATTGATTACCAAGCTGATCAACAATTTTACCAAGTACTTCAGGGCTTGCCATAGATAATGCCATGGAATGTTGTGCTTGCTTGGCACTGATATTAAAGGCATTGGCATAATTCATCACAGGCTCACTATCAATTAAAAAAGGATAGTTAAAATCTTGTAAGTCGGCTTTCTTGGTTTTAGTATCAATATAAGACCAATTAAGCTTAGCTTTACCATCGGCGGTAGTGATCAATTGGGGGTTTTGTATCTCTTGGGTGTCACTTATGCCAAGTTCATTGGATAAACTTTCAAACTCATGAGCGTTTTGGTGTGCATTTTTTGGGTCATCGCTTAACGCAGTATTTGTTTTAGCGTGATCGCTGATGGGTTGTAGATTTTGCTCAGCAATGTTATCTTGACAGCCAATCAGGATGACGGCCGTCAGAAAGATGAATGGTTTTATGCGTGATATTGTAATCATATCAATCATCCAAATAATTTTTGCATCAAATTGACCAAATTTTAAGTATTTTGGTTTGTCTAAAGATTACAGCTGATTTTTAAAGCCTCGCTGCTTATCGCGTGCAAAATCTCGTTCTTTGAGCGTTGCTCTTTTATCATGCAGTTTTTTACCCTTTGCCAAAGCAATTTCACATTTTACCCGACCATGTTTCCAATAACAAGATAAGGCAACCACTGCATAACCTTTTTGATTGACCATGCCATAAAGCTTATCAATTTCACGCCGATTGAGTAATAGCTTGCGTGTGCGGATATTGTCTGGGTTAATGTGCGTTGAGCTGGTTAATAGTGGCTGAATGTGTGCACCAAATAAAAATGCTTCATTGTTTTTAAAAATGACATAGCTTTCGGTGATTGACATTTTACCTGCACGAATCGATTTGACCTCCCAGCCCTCAAGCACTAAACCTGCCTCATAGGTTTCTTCGATGAAATATTCATGTCGTGCTTTTTTATTGGCACAAATTTGATTGCTTGGTTTTTTTGCCATGATTTGTCCTTGCTTCTATTATTTTTACGATTGCCAAAGATATGTCTTGATTTGGGCATAGTATAACAAAAATTATTCAGTTATTCATCTGACATCCATTATAGTTAGTTTAACTAAATTTTATGAGTGATTATTTTAAAATATAACATACTCAAGCTAACCGATTGTACAATATTCAAATAATTTGCTAATATACAAAGTTTCAGATGAATACATGCATGATGGGCAGCTGAGATTTAATTCAACTAAGATTTTGATGAGTTTTTAAGGAAAAAATATGCTAGATAGTCAACCCACCCTAAAAACATTGCTTGAACATCGCTCAATTCGTAAATATACAGGTGAGCCGATTGATGACAAAGTGTTGACAGCAATATTAGAAGCAGGGCGTGCAGTTTCAACCTCAAGCTTTTTACAGGCTGCCAGTATCATTCGTGTGGTGGATAAAAATAAGCGTACCCAGTTACGCCAAATTTCATGCGATATGAGCGAAGAAGAATACCAAAAAGCACTTGCTGATGGCAAGCGTTTGGGTCATGCTTATGTTGAGGATTGTGCTGAATATTTGGTTTTTTGTATGGATAGTTACCGCCATAATCAGCTTGCTAAGGTGCAGACAGATTGGACGGAGGTCATGGTCATCGGAGCGATTGATGCGGCATTAATGGCACAAAATATTCTAGCAGCTGCAGAAAGTTTGGGGCTTGGCGGTGTGTATATTGGTAGTTTGCGTAATGACATTCGCCGCGCAGGTGAGATTTTGGGTTTGCCAAAGCATGTTGTACCTTTATTTGGGCTTTGCTTGGGGCATCCAGATATGTCCTCGAAAATTAATCAATCCCAGCGTCCACGCTTACCACTGGATGTGTTGGTTTCAACCGATACTTATCAAATACCAGATGAAAGTACGCTAACCAAATATAATGAGGTGGTGCGTGAATATTATCAAGGACGCAGATTGGATTTGGATTGGGCGGCACAAATCGCTGCAACCTTTGGCGATGAAGTGCGTCCATTTATGCTCAACTACTTGCAAGACCAAGGCTTTGCTAAGCGATGATTGACCAAATTCATCACGCTTTTGACAGCTTATGGTTTAATCAATAAGGTGAGTAAGTTTTGCCTTTATATTTTCATATTTAAAAGTCAACAAAATTTTGTTACTATAGACATTTTGTTTTGTAATCAAAAGGCATATCGCCATGACAGCCACTCCTAGAAAAGTTCTTTATCCGGGTACTTTTGACCCCATAACCAATGGGCATATTGATTTGGTGACTCGTGCGCTTAAGTTATTTGATGAGGTGGTCATCGCCGTGGCATTTGCACATCATAAAAAGCCACTGTTTGATTTTGATGAGCGTGTGGCATTGGTGGAGCAATATTTTGGGAATAATCCTAAAGTGTCAGTGGTGGGCTTTGAGGGGTTATTGGTTGAATTTGCCAAAGAGCAAGGCGTAAGTGCGGTACTGCGAGGTTTGCGTGCAGTCAGTGATTTTGAGTATGAATTTGGGCTTGCCAATATGAATCGAAGTTTGGATGATGATTTTGAAGCAGTTTTTTTAACGCCATCTCAGGAGTATTCATTTATTTCATCAACTTTGGTGCGTGAGGTTGCAAAACTTGGTGGCGATGTTAGTAAATTTGTTCCTGAATCTGCACTCATGGCATTTGAGCAAAAATTTAATACAAAATAGGCAGTATTATGGCATTAAAAATCACCGAAGAATGTATTAACTGCGATGTTTGCGAACCAGTTTGCCCTAATGAAGCCATTTATGCAGGCGATGATATTTATGTGATCAATCCAGCCTTATGTACCGAATGTGTTGGGCATTATGACACACCGCAGTGTGTGGATATTTGTCCTGTAGACTGCATTCCCAAAGACCCAAAATTTCCAGAGACCGAAGATGAGCTGATGGCAAAATATCAAAAACTTACCTCTGATTTATAAAATGTGTTATAATGATAACTTGGCAGACCAGACAATCGCTGGCACAATTGTGCGGGAGGAAAGTCCGGGCTACATAGGGCAATGTGCTAGCTAACGGCTAGGGGGCGAAAGCCTACGACCAGTGCAGCAGAGAATAGACCGCCTATTAAATAGGTAAGGGTGAAACGGTGGGGTAAGAGCCCACCGCGTGACTGGTGACAGCTCACGGCAAGGTAAACTCCACATGTAGCAAGACCAAATAGGAACTCAATGGGTTGCCCGCTCAGAGTTCGGGTAGGTTGCTTGAGCATATCAGCAATGATATGCCTAGATGAATGATTGTCCACGACAGAACTCGGCTTATCGGTCTGCCTTTACTTTTCTAATATTTGCATGATTATTTGATTTTATATGATCATTAGCTTTTGCTATGATTGATTGATAAAATTTTAAAATTTTTTGATTTTATCGTTGACAAGATAAAACTTTGTGCTATAATTTGCGACCTGTAAAGGCGATGTAGCTCAGCTGGTTAGAGCGCACGACTCATAATCGTGAGGTCAAGAGTTCAAGTCTCTTCATCGCCACCAAATATATTATAAAAATTTAAAAAATTAATGCTTGACATAGAATTTTAATGAGTTATAATATTATCCGTACTCTAGCGAGTAAGAATTTTTCTAAAATTTAAAGTTTTAGAAAAACAAACAAAAAACTGCTTGACTTTAAAACATTCCATGTTATAATGTTCAGCT
>ERZ1023458.16-NODE-16-length-119517-cov-29.754901_pt1 | contig 119517 bp, 97 predicted proteins | sample MGYA00380527_ERZ1023458 | MGnify/ENA primary metagenome ERZ1023458 (study PRJEB33173, sample SAMEA4830409) | metagenome | study: EMG produced TPA metagenomics assembly of the PRJEB25223 data set...
CGCCACAGTGCGGATTTGCCTCCACAGAAGAGGGCAATATCCTAACCGAAGAAGCTCAGTGGGCGAAGGTGGATATGATTAGAAAAATTGCTGATGAAGTTTGGGGCGAGTGATTCTGCCAAAGTAAAAACAGCAAAAAGTGAGGTTGTGGCTGATTTGGTGGTGGCGGTTTGCTTGGGACAATCCGCCTGCTGGTGTGGGTGAAAGTGGCTTTTTTACTTTTCCCAAAAACCCAACCCGAACCCAAATGGTTGAAGAAATTTTACATTACGGACAGCATAGAAAGACAGGTTTTGCTAGTCTTGAATGGAAAGATATTGTAAAATTGGAAATAGAAGCACAACATAAATTACTGGCAATTAGCAAGCATTGACAATGGTCAGATGTGGAAATTGAGCAGATTAAACGGGCATTAGCCAGATGGGAAATCGAATTGAGTGCATTACCATGATAACCGTTAAAGGATTTGTGAAAATGCCATTTGACAAAAGTGGCTACTTGCTTAATTTGACTGCTGACAATAAAAAACTTGTTATTGGCGATAATTTGTTTTGTGAAGATAAAGGCGAGTGGCAGATAAAAGGTTTTGGTTTTTCTAAAAACACCAACCATCTATTATTGGAAGTTGAGCCAGTTGGCAGTGCCAAGCCATTACAAAATGGGAATAAACTGTCTGTCAGTAAATTATAAATAGCTGCTATAAACAGCTAATTGAAATTACTGTTTATATTCCTACTTGATAGCCATGATATTTATCAATAAAATAGCGTCTTAGGGTCAAAAAAATTTACCCTTGAGCTTGCCAGTGCCATTCGGCAGGATTTGCAGGCATGTCTGAATGTTGATGATTTTGAAGATTTTGAGCTGGATTTAATGCAAAATATGGTTCATTTTGGGGAGTTTTCTAAACAAGACTTTAATAAGGTTTTTGATATCATTCGCCAACAGGATAATCTTGATAAAGACTGGCAGAAAAAACTTGTTGAGCAGATGAAGCAAGATGAACGGTTTGAACCCAAAACCCCATTTGATAACTATCTGAAGAACGGTAATTTGGTATGAATAGCTTTCAACAATTAATTGATGGCTTTTTTGCAGATGAAATATCGGCACAAGAGTATGTGGATAAGTATTTTGAATTGCACCAAAATGGTAATACAATAGAGAATGATGCTGTCTATAGTACAATATTTTTGGTTAATGATGATTATTATCCGATTGAGTTAAGAGATGAAAATGACATTAACGAAACCGAACTAAAAGCCCAGATTAAGCTTTTTTTAGAAAATGGCATTAAAAAAGGTTATGAAATTTTTCATCAATATCAAGGTAAAAACATAGCTGAGTATTATCAGAAGTAACACATACCGCTTGATAATGCTGTCTATAAACGGTTTTGAAAGCTTAACCCTTAAAACAACCAACCCCAAACCCTAATCTTACGATTGGGGTTTTTTGTTGGGGGTTAGTGGTTGATTATGTGCTATCATTACCACAGGAACAACAAAATAGGCTTATTTTGATAACAGGCACACTATGACAGCAACCGTATTTGTCAGTAACCATAAAAACACTTTAGATATGATAAGCGATGATTTGGAATTGCTTTATAATGGTGTTGTGCCAAGTCTTGCTGTGCGAGTTGGTGGTCATTTTGCAGATGTGGCAGAAGTTGATTTATGGCAAGAAAAATTATATTTTTCATTTTTGGATAAAGATGATTTTAATTATGCGTATGAATTAATCATGCAGACTTGTGATAAACACGAACCACTAAAAAAATATAAGCCAAGATTGGTAAAGCTGTTCCAGTCCGACCCAAGATTTAACCTTTGTTGTGCGTTGGGGTTAAGCTTGCTAAGCCGATGGTCATGACGAGTGTCTTCACGAGTGATGTGAAAATAACAAAAACCATCTCATAACCGATACAGTCAATGCCATGTTTGGTGGTCAGTCGGTGTGGTTGATGCGTGCTTGATAGGCATGAACCGCTTCCATGATGATGATGTTTTTGGTTTTGCCTGTTTGTTTGGCAAGCTCATCAAGCAGTTGGGCAAATTCTTTGGGGACTTTAAAGCCAATTTGCTTGACCCCACGGCGTGCGTCGCTGTCTTTTTGGATTTGGGCGCGGGTTTTGGGATTTTTGACAATCTTGGGCATTTGATTTTTTCCTAAATTGTGCTAAGCTGTGTTTAGATTTTAGGAGTGAAGCGGTGAGCTTGCCCACCGCCCCAGCCTTGATAGGCTTACCTGCTTAGTAAGCGTTATTGCTTAGTAGTAGCAGGATAACAATGATGATAACTTTGAAGAGCGTTTTCATTGTCTTATCTCCTAAGGTCGCCACCACTTGACCAGGTCGGTGGCGGTAACCCATCAGGCTTGGGTGTCCTACCACCCTTGCCCTGATGCGTTATATTATAGTAAACAATACCCCAAAAGCCAAGTAAGTCATACCCTTTTTTATCAAGATGTATGATTGCTTGGCTTTTTTGATGGCTTGGATTTCGGTTAGGATTTGGAATGCTTGACCTTTTTTTAAAATTGGCTTACGATGATGGGTAAGGAGTGGCTAGGCGTTTCCACCTAACCTGCCTTAGTAGCTGCAACTACCTTAGGCTTTATACCGTTAGTAAGCTGGATAGCTTAGCAACAGTATGGCGATGATGATAAACACTTTGGCGAGAGTTTTCATCGTCTTACTCCTTATTTTGATGGTAACGATGGCTACCATCTTACCAATCAAGTAATCCTTGCTTGATGTGTTTTATTATAGTAAACAATACCACAAAAGCCAAGTAATCATTACAATTCTTGATGACATTGTGTGATTGCTTGGCTTTTTTGTCATCAAATTTTTTATCAAAAAACAGCATTAAACTGCTCATCAAGTGATGGGCGGTATGCGTGAAAAAACAGAGTTTGGAAATGGTTTATTTTTTTGTTAAATCAGTTTAATTTACGATAAAAACAACAAGCATTATCCACCAAGCCTACCTAGACAAACAAAAACCCTGCAATCATTACGATTACAGGGTTTATATGTGGTAGGCATAACTAGATTCGAACTAGCGACCCCCACCATGTCAAGGTGGTGCTCTAACCAACTGAGCTATATGCCTATATAGGTTGGCTATTATAGCGAAAAAAACTCACTTTGCAAGCCATTTTATGTTGTTTGTTGAAATTGATTTTTTAAATATTTATTCCACGAAATTTGAGTAAATCATCTTTGTCTGTTATACAATATCTTTGCCTGTTAGGCAATCAACAATCAGGCTAAACTGTCATGCAAAGGGTGATTATGAATACAGCGTTTGAGACCTTTATCAATAACATCAGTGCTTATCCTACGGTTTTTTTTACCGCTTTAGTTTTGTTTGTGACTTTATATTGGCTGGTTGCCTTGCTGGGTTTTGTTGATATGGACGTGGTCGATGTTGGTGATATTGGCGACATCGGTGATATTAGCGACATCGGTGATATTGGTGATGCTGGTAATGCCAGTGCTGGTCTGTTGTCAGGAATTTTGCTTAAATTTGGGTTGTATGGTGTGCCGTTGGTGGTGATATTAACGGGCATTGCGTTGATTGGTTGGGTATTAAGTTATTTTTATGGCAGTTTTTTACAGGCACAATTTGGTCATGGTGTGTTACATTATGTCTTTGGTACAGGGGCATTGGTGCTGGTGTTGGTGGTGTCTATGTGGTTGACAGGGCTGATGCTTAGCCCCATTCGACGTCATATCGCCAACATTCCTAAACGCCATGCACAAAGTTTTTTGGGGCAAACGGCAGTCGTCCGCACGCTGACTGTCAATGACCGTCATGGTGAAGCGATACTAGAAGACGGGGGTGCAGGGTTGATATTTAAGGTGCGTCAGTTGATGGGTGATGACACCATCATTGTGCAAGGCGATAACGTACGGTTGGTGGCATATGACCAACAGCAAAATATTTATCAAATACAAAAAATTAATGAATCTACTGACTAATGAGGCATTTAATAATTATTTAACCATTAATTATTTATTTAACAACCTATTTAATCATTTATCACCTATTTAACCATCTATCATTCATTTAACCATTTATTTAATTATTCACACAGATTGGGAGCGGTTATGCACACTTTATTTTTGCTGGCGGCGATTGTCGTGGTGGTGTTTGTGGTCATCATGGCGATGCTTTTGATGCTTAAGGCTTTTTATTATAAGGTTGAACAAGGCACGGCACTTATCATCAATGGTGTCAATAAAATCGCTGTTCGGTTTGACGGTGGTTTTGTTTGGCCAGTCATTAACAAAAAAGAGCTGATGAAAATCTCGCTCATCACCTTGGAAGTGGACAGACGGGGTAAAGAAGGCTTGATTTGTGCTGATAACATGCGGGCTGACATCACCGTGGCGTTTTATTTGCGAGTCAATGAAACTGAACAGGACGTGTTAAAAGTCGCCAAAGCAGTTGGTGTGGACAGGGCATCGGACAAAGTGGCGGTTAATGAGCTGTTTAACGCCAAATTCTCAGAAGCCTTAAAGACCGTGGGTAAGCAGATTGATTTTGTCAAATTATTTGAAAATCGCAGTGAATTTCGTGACAAAATCGTTCAAGAAATTGGTAATGACCTAAATGGCTATGTGCTAGAAGATGTGGCGATTGATTATCTGGAACAAACGCCAAAAACTGCCCTAGACCCAAGCAACATCTTAGACGCTGAAGGCATCAAAAAAATCACCCAGCTAACCGCCATGCAAAACGTGGTTACCAATGAATTGGAACGTGATGAAGAGCTGGCAATTAAGAAAAAGAACGTTGAAACCGCCGAAGCCATGTATGAACTGGAGCGTCAACAGGCTGATGCGGCAGCCAAACAAAAACGAGAAATTGCATCTGTGGTGGCTCGTGAAGAAGCCGAAACCCGCAAAATTCAAGAAGAAGAACGCAAAAAATCTGAAACTGCCATCATCATCGTTGAGCAAGACTTGGCAGTACAACGTGAAAACCAGCAACGTGAGATAGAAGTGGCGGAACAAAATCGCAAACGGGCGGTGGTCATCGAAGAAGAAAAAGTCGCCAGAGCCCGTGAGTTAGAGATTGTCGCTCGTGAGCGTGAAGTTGAATTGCAAAAAATCGAAGCCGAACGTGCCGTAGAAATGGAGAAAAAAGAAATCGCCAACGTTATCCGTGAACGGGTGGCGGTGGATAAAACGGTGGCACAAGAAGAAGAACGCATCAAAGAAGTGCGTGAAATCAGTGAAGCCGACCGAGCCAAACAAACCCGAGTCTTGGCTGCCGAAGCGGAAGCTGAAGAAGCCAAAGTGCGTCAAGTCAAAAAAGCAGAGGCCGAAGAGCTTGCCGCCAAGCACAAGGCAACAGAAATCACCACCTTGGCAGAAGCCAACCTACAAGCCGCTGAAAAAGACGCTCAATCTAAAATCAAACTGGCAGAAGGCATCAAAGCACAAGAATCCGCCAAAGGTCTTGCCGAAGCTGTCATCATTGAAGCCAAAGCGGTGTCTTTAGAAAAAGAAGGCATTGCCAAAGCCAATGTTATCCGTGCCACAGGGCAAGCCCAAGCCCAATCTGAGCGTGAAAAAGGCATGGCAGATGCCGAAGTCATCGCCGCACGTGGGGCATCTAACGCCGCTGCTGAGCGTGAAGTTGGACTTGCCAAAGCCCAAGTGACTCGTGAACACTTCAAAGCGGAAGCCGATGGTCTGGTGGAAAAATTCAACGCCATGGGTAGCATGAGCAAGGAAGCACGAGAGCATGAAGAATATCGCATGGGTCTGGAGACTGCCCTACAAGAAGCCTTGGCATCCATCGAAGCTGGCAAAGAAATCGCCAAAGAAAATGCCGAAGTCTTAGCAACCGCTCTACAAAAAGCCAACATTGACATTGTTGGTGGTGAAGACCACTTCTTTAACAACTTTGCAAAATCATTGTCTATTGGTAAAGCCATTGACGGCTTAGCGGACAAATCCAGCACCCTAAATGGCATCATAGAAGCCGTCATTGCCAATAAAGTGAATAAAGTTGATAAACAGACCGTTCAACAATCATAAACATGGTTAAGAAAACATGGTTAAAAATAAACAACCCACAAAAGAGACAAAATGGAACGTAAAAACAACCCCTCTTTCAGCGAAAATACAGACTTAGATGCTCAGTCGCAAGCGGTTGCGTCAGGTAACGCTTATGACGTGATTAAAAAACGCTTAACCGAGCAGGGCAAACGGCTTGATGATTTAACCCAAGCTCTAAACGAACAACGTCTGGCTGAGTTCGGTGGCTCACAAATGCAGGTGATTGCCCGTACTCGCATTCGTACCGAGCATAACTGTGTGGCACGAGACATGGTTCAGGTTGGTGAGTATTTGCTGTTTGGTTATAACGTCTTTATGGGGCTAAAAAAAGAAACCCATGTTTCTGATGTGTTGAGTTTGTATCGCTTGACAACCGATGGCCCCAGCGATGCCAACAATGCCAACAATGCCATCAATGGCAATGCCAGCAATGTAGATGATGTTAAATCGGACACAACGCAGGCGGACAACCACACATTAGAAGCGGTGGATTTGGCAGGCAGTTTTTTAGACCAGGCCAACTTTGTGCAGGATTTTCATGAATTATATCGATATTACAAAAATACCCAACTGACGCAATTAATCGTCAAAGATGGCAAACTGCTCATTGCTTTTCAAATAGGTGAGCGCGTCAGCGACATTAGGGTGTTTCGTTTTGGCATCAGCAGTGATGGCAGGCAGGTTGACTATATTGATAATCGTGGTGAACGAGACATTGAGCCACCGCCACCCCATGATTTTGATTGGATACTGACCACTCGAGAGCAGATGGTCAATGGCAAGCACCCGCATATGAACATCTTAGACACGGTGTTTGTTGAGACGGTGGCAGGTAAGTTGACCATCAAGATTGAGAACAACACCGAGTCGGGGCGGGGTATTTATAGTGAGCCTGTTAATGACCAAACTCAATCACTGACTGATGCTCAAATTTATTATGCCAAGGTAGGAAATCTGATTTTGCTCAAGATTTTGCCATATCGAGAAGAGCAGTTTCGCCATTTGGTATATAACACGCTGACCGAGACAGTACTTAGACTGGATGCCATTGGTCAGTCGTGTGTGCAGTTGCCTGAAGACCATGGCATTGTGTTCCCAGGGGGGTATTACCTTCAAACTGGTGAGCATAAGCTGTTTGGCACAGATGATAAAGCCAAAGCGTTACGCTTTAAACGCAAAATCATCTCCCCCAATGGTGAAGATGTGTTGTATCTGTTTTATGACGTGGTCAGTGGTGTGATGGGGTTGTTTGGCTACAATTTGATAAAAAAACAACTGGCAAATCCCATTTATTGTAATGGTTATGCGTTGGCAGAAGATGGTTTATTGGTGTTGTTTAATGACCAGCCCGAGCCATCACGCATTCATCCGATGCAGATTTGGCAAACCCCTTATGCGTCATCAGACTATGTCAGCCAGTTACCAGAAAGTCGCAGTTTTTATGGCAAAATTGGCAACAAAGAGTTGGTGCGTGGCATCTCAGACTTATATGGCGTTACTCGTCTGATTGGCAATCAAAGCGTGTCGCAAAAACTGTACGAAGAGCTGGTGAACACCACAAGCAAGCTGTTTGATGATTATTATTGGTTGGCAGAACCACAGCTTGATGAATTGGCACAGAGTATCCGCACAATCATGGACACCAGTGAGTTGGTGATTGATGAATTCATCAAAGTTCAAAGCATTCAAAAACAAACGCAACTTGCCTTAGACCAAGCTCAGCAAGCGGTTGATGAACGCATTCGTCAGATTAAAATGACCACCTTTGAGAGCATAGATGACCACATTAAGCAGTTATCTGCCTTGCGACAACAGCAAGGGCGACTGGCTGGCTTAGAGACGTTGCGTTATCTTGACGACGATAAACTGACCCAACTACAAGCACAAATATCCCAAGCAGAAGAACAGCTTGCCAGACAAACAGTAACTTTTTTAAGCGGTGATGATGCCAAAGCCAGCTATGAAGCCACATTGGCAGACATCGAACAGCGTTTACAAACCGCCAAGACCAAAGCTGAGCTGATGCCAGTGTTGGACAGCATTAATGACACTGCCAGCGGGCTTGATTTGCTGACGGAATTGCTTGGCACATTGGACATTGCTGATGCCACTTTACGCACGCAAATCATCGATGACATTTCCGCCATTTATGCTCGCCTTAACCAAACCAAAGCCAAACTCAACCATGCCAGCAAACACTTTGGTTCTGCTGAAGCGGTGGCTCAGTTTTCCGCTCAGTTTAAGCTATTTAGTCAATCGATCACCAATGCGTTATCCACTGCCACCACACCAGAAAAATCCGATGAACAGCTTGCCAGATTGTTGGTACAGTTAGAAGAATTAGAAAGTCAATTCAGCGAGTATGATGAATTTTTAAACGACATCATCAGCAAACGTGAAGAAGTTTTTGATGCCTTTGAAAACCATAAGCAACAGCTGTTAGATGCCCAAAACCGCAAAGCCCAAAACCTAGAAGATGGGGCAAAACGGATGCTAGAGAGCATCAAAAAACGCACCCAAAGCAATGCTGGCACAGGCTTTAGCGATGAAGACGCATTAAACACCTACTTTGTTTCTGATGGCTTGGTACAAAAGGTGCGACAAGTCAGCGAACAGCTGAGACAAATGGGCTTTAGTGTCAAAGCCGATGACATTGATGCACACCTAAAAGCCATTCAAACGGACAGTTTTAAAAGCTTAAAAGACAAGGCAGATTTGTTTGAAGATGGCGGACAAATCATCAAATTGGGTAAGCACAGATTTTCTGTTAATACCCAACCGTTGGATTTAACTTTGTTGACACGCACCGCCGCCAATGGTGAGCAGGTGATGAATCTGCATCTGACAGGTACGGATTATTATCAACGTGTTGACGATGCCAGACTCAATGCCCTACAGCCTTTTTGGCAGATGACTGTGGCATCTGAATCAACAGACGTGTATCGAGCTGAGTATTTGGCATACAGCATCATTGACAGTGCCAAAAAAGGGCTGGATAACTTAAGCGAACGCAAGCTATATGATGCCTTACATCAATCGCAAACAGCCCATCATCAATCAGCCAGCCAGTCAGCGTATCGTGCTGATGGGGCATTGGCAAAACTGGTCAGAGACTATGCCACCTCTCGCTATCAGATGGGTTATGAAAAAGGCATTCATGATCATGATGCCACCTTGATATTACAGCACATATTACCTGTGTTGCAAGATGCAGATTTGCTGATTTATACCCCCAACGTGCGCACGTTGGCACAGCTGTTTTATCGGCAGTTAATGTTGGCAAGTCATATGACGACACCAAACACATTAACAAACACAACACCAACCACATTAACAAACACAACACCAAACACAATAACAAGTCATAAACTTCCAAGCCAATCATTTGCTGACTGGCACGCTGATTGGCATGGCAGTTGGCTAAGCCAAACGCAGTTGGCACAGACGCACACATGGGCAGACCGAGCCATTACCGCCCGTCAGCTACAGCAAATCTTGGGCAGTGATACAGCCAAGTCATTGTTGGTGGCAGAGATGATGCCATTGATGGCACAGTTCATTGCCAGCTGTCATGGTCATGATAAGGACAGCTCAGTCAATACACACACGGTCTTTAACCAACAGCTGGTACAACCAGCGTGTCAATATTTGGTGGAGCAGATGGGGCAGGTTGACCGAGTGGAACAACCCATCATTTGGCAAACCAGTGGTCAAGCTCAGCAGTTATATCAGCACTTACTAGAACAACTGCAACGGTCAGTTGATGGAAGTTTGGCTCAGCTTTATACCGCCACCGCCAAGCTCATCACCACCCCAAAATCAGCATATGAACTGTTGGCAACATGGTTTGAAGCCATAATCAGGCAAAAAGCACACCAAAATACGCCACATGACATAAACCATGACATAAGACATGACTTAACAACAGACGAACCAACTGACGACAAACAGACAAATCATGATGAACATCAGCACACGCATTATTTGCCAGAAGCGGTTGCCATATTTTTAACCCAGCTTAGCCCAGAGCAGCGCCAAACGTTACAAACCTCACCAACGCACCAAGCATTACAAGCATCTCAAGCATTACAAGCATTTAACCAACAACCGTCATTTAACCCACACCCATCAGCAATGCAACAAGCCATCTTAGATGACATGGCTCAATTACCAGATTTTAAGCGGTCGGTCAGTGGGTTGGATTTGCAGGTAACGGTAACAGGCATGTTGGGTAACCATCGTCGCATCAATACTCATGGCGCTCATGGCACTCATGGCAAAGGACAACAGCTGTCATTGGTGGTCGATGTGTTTATGAATCGTTTGTATCAGCATCAGCATCATATTATCCCTGCTTATCAAGAGTACCTACAATTACGCACAAAAATTTTGCATGACAGCAGGGCAGCCTTACGACTGGACGAGTTTCAACCCAGACCGCTGTCATCGTTTGTGCGTAACCAACTGATTAACCAAAGCTATCTGCCATTGATTGGGGATAACCTTGCCAAACAGATGGGGACGGTGGGTGATGATAAACGTACTGATTTGATGGGGCTGTTGATGATGATATCCCCTCCGGGGTATGGCAAGACCACGTTGATGGAATATGTTGCCAACCGTTTGGGGTTAATTTTTATGAAAATCAACTGCCCATCGATTGGGCATGATGTGACCTCACTTGACCCTGCTCAAGCCCCCAATGCCACCGCCCGTGAAGAGCTCAATAAAATCAATCTGGCGTTTGAGATGGGCAATAACGTCATGTTGTATCTGGACGATATCCAACACACCCATGCTGAGTTTTTACAAAAATTCATCTCACTTTGTGATGGCACTCGTCGCATTGATGGCGTGTGGCAAGGTAAAACCAAAACCTATGACATGCGTGGCAAAAAGTTTTGTGTGGTCATGGCAGGCAACCCGTATACCGAAAGCGGTGATTTGTTTAAAGTGCCTGACATGCTTGCCAACCGTGCTGATATTTATAACCTTGGTGATATTTTGGGTGGCATGCAAGACGCATTTGCCTTAAGTTATTTAGAAAACGCCTTAACCAGTCACCCCGTGCTGTCTGTGTTGGTCAATCGAAACATGAATGACGTGTATCATCTGATTGACAGGGCGTATGGCAAACCGCCAACGCAAGAATTGTCATATCCATATGCTGGCAGTGAAATCGCTGAGATGGTTGCCATCTTACGCCATATGATGCGCATTCAATCGGTGATATTAAAGGTGAATCAAACGTATATTGCATCGGCATCGCAAGAAGACAAATACCGCACCGAACCTGCCTTTAAACTACAAGGCAGTTATCGCAACATGAATAAAATGACCGAAAAACTCTCAGCGGTGATGAATGATGCTGAGATTGAACAGCTGATTGATGACCATTATCTTGGTGAATCGCAACTGTTGACCCAAGGGGCAGAAAGCAACCTACTTAAACTCAATGAATTGCGTGGACGGCTAAGCGAACCGCAACAACAGCGTTGGCAACAAATCAAAGCCGACTTTTTACGCAACAAAGCCCTAGGCGGTGATGACAGCGACACAGGCAACAAAATTGTGTTGCAGTTGATGGATTTGGTGTCAGGATTTGCCCAAATCAATGACAGCGTGCATCAAACAGGTGAGCGACTGCTACAGAACCAACAAGCCACTCAAAAAGCCCAGCAAAAAAACCAGCAAATCAGACACAGCCAGCAAGACCAGCTATCTGAGCAACTGACCCAACAACTGACCCAACAACTGTCGCACAGCATCATGACAGGGTTTGAACAAGTGAGCAGCCAGCTGAGCGATGCACGACAAGCCATCACTCATTGGCAACAGCAAACATGGCAACAAAAGACAACCCAAAGTGAGCATAAGCAAGGCAAAGATGAACAAAGCAACGGTGAGCAAGGCAAAGATGGGCAAGGCAAACATGAGCAAGAACATGACATGACCCAACTGGTACAAGCGGTGGATAAGCTTGGCACATCACAAACACCCCAAGGCGAGATGTTGCTACAAAAAACCTTAGAAGCGTTGCAAGGCTTGCTGTTAAGATTGGATGAAAAATTACGCCTAGATGCCAGTACCGATAACAGTGGTAAACAAATCGCCATGAATTTGGCACGGCTGAATCAAATCATTAATGACTTAGAGTGATTTAACTTTTGGTAGTGCATCAAAAAGTATGCTAATACAAAACAAGCTGAGAAATTGATAAAGAAAAACGGCAAACAAAACTACCAATGCAAAGATATTAATGCAAGTATCAATATTTTAAATCAGGCAGATAAGGTTTTAACTTTATCTTAATATTAATCGTTGGTGGGTAAGTTCTATCCCCAATTAAAAACGCCTATGGAGTTGATGTAAGTCCAAGTTCAAACGAATAAGGCAAACAACGTTGAAGTAGGAATTAAACGCTAAATTTGCCTTTGGGTAGATTTAGGTAGGTTTTAAGGAACGGTATTACAATGGATAATGAATTTGACTTCTCAACGGCAAAAAAACCACACGAAGTACCTGCTTTGCAACAGTTACAACAGGCTCATAGAAGAAGTATGCAACAATCTACCAGCCAACTGTTTGATGACGATGTGGTCGATTGGGTATCAAAGCAAGACAACAACACTAGGCAAGCTATTAATACAATGAAATAGCTGAATACTTAAAAGGTAAGTGTCAAGCTACACACTCTGTAATTTCATCTCTTCAAGATAACTGCGAATGTTGGACACATAGTGCATACATTGCACATAGCGTCCATTACTTTGGGCATTGTCTGCCAAATGGGCATAAACATTGCTCCAGCTGTTGGCATCTTTACCCTCTTGGATAAGCTTGGCTTGAATGTCTTTAACGGCATAAGGCCCCATGTTATAAGCCGCCAACGCAAACCATATGCGATCAGGGGCAGGCACATCAGCAAACTCAGCCTTAAGCAGCTCCAGATACTTAGCACCGCCACGGATACTTTGCACAGGGTCAACCCGATTGGACACGCCCATTTGTTTGGCGGTGCTGTTGGTGAGCATCATGATGCCTTCCACGCCAGTGGGTGATATGGCATTGGCGTTGAGATGTGACTCTTGATAGCCCATGGCGACCAAAAGCTCCCAATCATGGTTGTATTCATCGGCATGGGTCTGAAAAGATGATTTATAATTTGGCAACTTTTCTGTCAATGCCTTGGCAAAATGTTGCTGATTGTAGTCATCTTTAAGCAGATTTTGGTTATAAAAGTGAGCAATCTTGGCGGTATCAAGCACCTGCACATCATCGCAAATATAATGGCTGGCATGCAAAGCCAGAGCATCAGAACCCTCTTTAAACGTCCAGCTGACTTTAGGATTAAGCCCATAACGGGTCAAAGTGGCATCACGCCCACAGCTTAAATTCAGCTCAGACAACCCCATGTCATTAATCATTCGACTGCTTGCCACGGTCAATGCCATGTCCACATCGCCAAAGCGCACCGCATTTAAGGCATCTTGTTCATCATCATAAGACAGCAAATTAAGCGTCACACCCAAATCATTGGCATAACCACGAGTCAAATCATAACCAAAACCATGCTCAAAGCCATCAATGGAAAAAAACGTACTGTCACCATGCACAGCCGCCACGGTCAATGCTTGGCGCATCATCACTTTGGCATGGGCAGTTTTGGCATCGCTACCCAAAGTGGTGTTAAAAGTGGCGTTATTTGCCATGCCATGCTCAAATGTGGTTAAGCTTTTGGCAGGCAATGACAACATCGCAATGGCAACCATCTGTAATATTTTTTTGGTCTTAATATTTTTGGTCTTGATAAAACGAGACATTGCCAATGACGGTGTGGGGGGGCGTGTGAGATGTGCAAAATAACGGGTGAAACGTGTGATAGGTTTAGCCATTCCTTTACCATACAAATGTTGATAATCATATTGACAACCAGGTTAATAACGGTTAATAACACTTGATAACGATGTCGTTAATCTTGATAACCCTGTTGATAATGGTTATCAACACTGATAACGATGTCGACAATATTAACAATGACGGTTAACAACGGTTAACAATGACGTTGCCAATGACAATGAAAAAACAGCTTAAAAAATCAGCCATATCCATAAAAAACAGTGAATATTGGCGAATATTGGTAATCATTATGGGTAAAAAAGTGCAGATATCAAGTTTGTAAAGGGTTAAACGGTATTTTTTTGGCGATTTTGTTACAAAATATAAGCGAATTTGCCCATTATTTGCACAGCTGACAAAATAATGAACAAACTGACTGTCCAGTCTTTTTAACAATCAGCATTCAGCAAAGTTGTCAATTTAAGTTTGTTAACTGCGTGTCAACTGCGTTTATCAACTGCGTTTTTTACCAACTCGATACAAAATGATGGCAAAAATTTGCTCACCAGATAAGCCAAACCGAGTAACATATAAAGCCACAACGTATCAACGCATCAAAGCGATTAACACAACGCATCACGCATCACAACCTTTTAGATGGCAACGACATGGCAAGCAACCACCACCCACAAACCCCCAACCACCCACAAACGCCCCAAACGCCCCAAACGCCCAACCGATCCAAGGCGTTGATTTGGCTGCCATGGGTCTTGTTGGTTGCGGTGCTGGTGGCATTTTTGTGGTACTTCATCACCACCCAAGCACACCCTTGGCAATCGCCAACCGACTGGCAACCGCCAAGAGAACCATTAACCAATCACCCTGTTGCCATTCCCAACAATGCCAACAATCCCAACAATGCCAACAACGCCAACAACACATCAGAGCAAGCGTATCCAAACCCAGCTGATAAAGTGGTGTCTTATCATGATGCGGTGGCAAAAGCCGCCCAATCCGTGGTTAACATCTACACCACTCAGCATGTCAGCCAAAATCCGTATATGGCCGATCCAATTTTACGCCATTTTTTTGAGTTTTATGGCGGGTCGCCCAACCAAGGACACAACTCAACCAACTTGGGTTCTGGGGTGATTGTTTCAGAAGACGGCTACATCGTTACCAATGCCCATGTGATTGAAAAGGCAGATGAAATTATTGTTGCGCTCAATGATGGGCGTAAAGGGCGTGCCACGGTGGTTGGTACAGACCCTGAAAGCGATTTGGCAGTGATACGCCTTGACATGACCAATCTAAAACCGTTGGCATTTCGAGAAACACCCATACAAATCGGCGATGTGGCGTTGGCGATAGGCAACCCCTTTGGGGTGGGGCAGACGGTCACTCAAGGCATCATCTCTGCCACAGGGCGGACAGGCTTGGGCGTGAACACCTTTGAAGACTTTATCCAAACCGATGCCGCCATCAACCCCGGTAACTCTGGCGGAGCATTGGTGGACGCTTATGGGCAACTGATTGGCATCAACACCATGATATTTTCTCGCTCTGGTGGCTCGATGGGCATTGGCTTTGCCATTCCCATTGCCTTGGTTGAGCAGGTGATGAACGCCCTTATCCAAAGCGGTAAAGTCAGCCGTGGTTGGCTTGGCATAGAAGTGCAATCCCACATCAAAGACCCCACCCAATTAGACACCACCACAGGCGTACTGGTGATGAACGTGGTATCAGGTGGGCCTGCTGCCCAAGCAGGATTAAGGGCAGGGGACATCATCTTAAGCATCGATGACATTGAGATGACCGATGCCAACCACCTTATCCAATACGTGGCGCGCAAATTGCCCAATACCATGCTTGATGTGCAGGTGTTGCGTCAAGGTCAGACCATACGCTTGCCCACGACCTTGGCAGAAAGACCCAACCAGCAAGAATTGTTATCTAACAGCTTTACCCTACCCAATCAACTGCCCCCTAAGGCCCTACCACAAGAGCCAACAGACACAGACAGTCTGTCAAATCAGGGCTTTAGTCAAGGCATGGGCAACCAGCTGTCAGAAGCAGAAAGAGAGCAAATGCGCCAAAGGTTATTGGAACTGTTTAGCACCCAACGGCCACATTGATTCCGCTTTTTTACCCACCCTTTAACCCAAAAGCCACCCTTTCACTTAACCCAAAATTAACCCAAAAATCCAAAATCAATCCAAATCCAAACACACCACCCCTTGTATCTGACACACGCACGGCAACAGCTCATCATCTTTAAGATGTGCCATCGGTGGGCTGGGGTAGGTGATGGGCAGGCTATGACCAATCACCCGACTGCGACAACTGCCACAGTAGCCTTGTTTGCATTGATAACTGACATCATGCCCTGTTCTGATAAGACCATCAAGCAGGCTTTCGCCCTCATGCAGATAAAAACGTTGTCGTTTGGTCACCACCCAAGTCATCTCTCTGTCCAAATTCTGTCCAAATCTATTTTACCAAATCTATCTAGCCATGTTATTCAATGCCAATGTCCGCTAATATCAACCTATGCTGTCAATGATATCAAGTGGTTGAACTGGCTGTGGTGCTTGTGTTTATTTGATTGAGATGCAAAAACCTCTTACAGTATGTAAGAGGTTTTTGCATCTCAAGGACATGGCATGCAGATCAATTATTCTTTAGGTGGCATACAAATGTCATTTTGAACTTTAATGACATTGCGATAGGCAAATGGGCTTTTCTTGTTTGGTCGATAATCATCTGTGATATCTCCAGCCGAAACTGGAAATTCAACTCGGTTAAGCTGAGTTTTTGACTCTGTGCCACCCACTTTGGTGGATACCACAATCTTGGCTGTAAACCATTGTGCGGTATCTTTGGGATAGCGAATCTTAAAGTCAAGCTTACCTGTGGCATCAGTTCTCAACTCTTTAGTGCCATCTGCCTCAAGAGGAGTGGCATCACGGCTTAAGATGGTTATAGGATTATATGGATCAAGCTTGCCATTTTTATTGGTGTCTTCATTTTCATCTAATTTACCATTGTTATTGGTGTCTTCTGCCTTACAAGTTATCTGAGATTCTGAAGCAGATTTAGGTTTTATATTACCAAGAAGCATCTTATCAAAATCTTGATAATGGGGGAAGAATTTAAGCTTCCATTCGATTTTATCGTCTTGCCCTGGCCCTTGAGGCTTGGATTCAGCAACATACATACCCCCTCGATAATAATCAGGGGAGATGGTGATGGAGACACTTTGATTGGCAGCAGGCTTACCAAAGCTATTGGTAACATACACGGATGCATCTCTATAATAGTAAATGTTTTCTAATGTGCTTAACTTATCCGACAAGCTAATCCCAATAAAGGAAGCTTGGTTTTGCACAGTCAGAGAAATGTCTTTTACTTGTTTGCTAACTTGCTCTTCTTTATTACCCACACGCACGGCTTTAACGGTTGAGCGAATGGTTACGCCATTGTCAGCGGTTGGGACTTTGCCAGCAAAGTAGCTGATGTGCGCTTGACCGCTGTCATCGGTGATGGCATGGCTACTGCCGATGCGGCCGCCTGAAGCATCAGAGATGAGTGAGAACTCAACGATGGCATTTTTGATGGGTCTGTTTTGACCATCTTGCACCGTTGCTGTGATGGTGGCTTCACCATTGGGGTTGACAAGCGTGATGTCTGAGCTGAGTGTCAGACTATTAATCTCTTTAGACACAAAGGTCATCGTTTCACTCAGCAGTGTTGTGCCATCTTGTTTGGTTACTGTGATGGTCGCAGAGCCAGGTGCATCAGAATCTATCTTGATCTGTGCCATACCACCATTAATCATAACTGGTACACGAGTACCTGATGAATTGCTAGTGTTGCCATTGCCATAAGTGAGAGTGCCTTTGGTGGTCGACACATAGACAACCTGACCATTTAGAGAATGGGGGAAATTTAGCTGGATGGTGGCTTGCTTTTTTGTGCTGCCCTGATTGGTTAAGACTTCGTTATTGACAGCATCTTTGTTGTCTTGTTTGGTGGACATTGTCACATTTTGGGCTGTGATTTTGGTTAAGGTGTATAGGTTGTTAAAGGTTTGCTGTGCCTGTGTTTGAGTATCACGAACACGAATGGCAAGATTCAGCTTGTCGCTGACCGCTGTACCCAAACCAGAGACCATCTGTTGAATATGGTATTTACCTTGGGCGTCTGTTATCGCTGTGGCAATGACGGTGTCAGGTGCATCCATATTTACCAGTTCAACGGCTGTGTTTGCAATGGGTATGGCAACATTATTTATCACCTGTCCAGTCACAAGCTTACCTGTGAAAATTACCATGTCGCTGTCTTTCACTGATGTTTTGGAGACGGTTGGGGTGATGATTTGAGTGCCTTGTATGTTAAACTCCATCTCTTGCGACTCTTCGTCATGCTCACCATCATTGACGATGACTTTAATCTTGGCAGTATGGTTGAGTTTGGCTGCCAAACCAGTGTCGGACTGTATCAAATCAACCGTAACCAATCCATTTTCATCAGTGCGAAGATTGGAGGGTTTGCTAAATGATAAGCCCTTATCAATGCCTTCAACCATCTGAAGTTGGACGGGAGCACTGGCGATGATACCACCATTTTTGTCTGTCACACGAATGGTTAAGGTGGCGGTGTCAAAGGCGGTGGTCATCGTTTGTTTTGATGGGCTGACAAACAGCTTATAAAGTTTGTTTTCTTGACTGTTTTTGCTACGAATGGTCGTTGAGCCAGTAACGGTTGAATTGGATATGGCTGGATATGCCTTGACTTGAACCCCATTGGCTTGAAGTGCTTGTTTTGCTTTTGTCAAATCTGAAATGGCAATTTCAATGGTTGCTTGACCTTTTTCGTTGGTAGTAACAATTGAGCCTGTGTTATTGATCAATCCAGTGTTGTTGCCCAGTTCAAATCTAACTTGAGCATTTGGTACTGCTGCCCCAAACTCATCTAAAGCAGTGGCGGTAACATTGACTTTTGCGTCTTTTGTTAATTTCATGATGGCATCAGGTGACAGTATTAGGGTTTTTATCGCATCAGCAGCAATCCCTTCTTGGGTTTTTAAAGTCACTTTAGCATTTTTGTTACCAGTGGTTGCTGTTAATGTCAGTCCATGGGTTTTTAGCTGGTACTTTTGACCTGGGGTTAATGCACCAACTTTTAGTTTTAATGTTGCTTCACCTTGGGCATTGGTTTTGGTACTAAGCGGTGTCAGCTTGATAAGCCCTGAGCTGTTATCATTAAAGGTTACTGGCATATTTGCCAGTGCATTGCCTTTGTTGTCATAGACTTTGGCAGTGGCAGTAATTACTGCATCGGGTTCGATGTTTAAGGTAGTGATATCAGTGGTCAGCTCTACTTTATCAATCTTATCGACTGTATCGACAGATAATTGTAATGCGTTAGCTTGTGTGCCATTTGATGAGGCATTGATGGTATAAGATCTGATATTTTTGACATCAACGACTTCAAATTCAATCTGAGCATTCCCATTGTTATCGGTGGTGATGGTAGATGGTGAACGGCTGATGATGCCTGTGTCTTTTAATGATGGCAATGTGAATGTTACCGCTGCATTGGCGATACCACCGTTTTTGTCATCTGCCACTCGTGCAGTCACAAAAAATCGATGACCAATCGTTAAAGGAATGGATTGGGTGGTTGATGTCAGGGTAACAGAACTCACGTCAGCGTGATTGACTTTTTTACCTTTAAGAGTTAATTGCCTATTTGAAACGCCTGGACTATTGGCGGCTGAAACAGTTATTTTCACACCAGATTCTGAGTCATTTTGAGAGCCCAAAAGTCGATTTTGTTGTGCGGGAGTCAAATCTGATTTGATTTCTAGCGTGATGGCTGCCTCACCTTTTTCGTTGGTTGTTACTGTTGAGCCTGTGGTATTAAACACACCTGTCAAAGTGGGATCTGTGACGTTAAAGGTCAGCGTTTGGTTGGCGACGCCACCTTTGTCAGCATCTAAAGCGATGGCTGTGACCAACACTTTACTGCCTTTAGACATTAAGATGGTGTTGCTGTCGGCGACAACTGAGATGCTGGTTACTGACTTTTTGCTGGTTTTTTTGGCTTTTAGGGTGAGAGGTTGAATTGATGTGCCATTTGGTACTGTGGCATTAATTGTGATGCCAGCCTCTAGTTTTTGACGCTTGTCAGACCCTAATGATTTAATTTGTAGTCGAATGGTGGCATTACCATTGTTATCTGTTTTAACCGTAGAACCACTAAGATTGATGATGCCGAACTCATTAAATTCTGGTACTGTAAACGTGACAGGAACATTTGCTAAGCTACCACCATTGGCGTCTGCCACAGATGCCGTAACTTCAATGATTTTATCAAGCTCTATGTCAAAAACAGGTGTTGGTGAATACAATCCCACTTTTTTGACCTTGCTAATATTAGCTGAAGGAGAGTTTGTGTCTGCTTGAATACCCTGCAATTCTAACATGCCCCGTATGGTTTGTGGTTCATCCCCCATTGTGTTGTTGGCTGTTGCAGTTATCCTAATGCGGTTATCAAGCAGTCTTTGTTTATGTTTTTCTGATTTGACTTCTAACTCAATGGTGGCTTCACCGTTGGCATTGGTCAGTACTTGATTGGTATCAGATATGGCATAAACGCCAGTCAATGTTGGGTCTTCAAGTTCAAATTGAACAGGAACGCCACCGATGCCTGTGTTTTTGGCGTTTAATACAGAAGCGGTGACGGTGATTTTTTCACCAACTTTAACATTAAATTGTTGTTGTGCATCTGGTGTGGTTAAGGAGACTGTTCTGACATCAAATTTTTGCTCAGATGCAATCTTTGGATCAACAGTTTTAATGGTGATGGTTTCGTTAAAGTTTTTGCCATCAACCTTTGCCCCAATACTCACACCATTTTTTAACTCTGGTGATAAAGATTTAATCTCAAACTCAAGTTTTGCTTCACCTTTATCATTGGTGTTCACAGTGGTACTGCCATTAGCAACCAGCCCGACATGTTTATTTAGATTAAATGTTACTGGCTTGTTTGGAATTGGACTGCCATTTTTATCTAAGATGATGGCGGTTACTGTGACGGTTGTGCCTGTCTTGTGGGCAATAGTGGTATTTGATGTGGTGATTAAGCTTTTACCTAGGTCAGCTTCAATGTTGGTTGGTGTTGATGATGGTGGTTTTGAATCAACACCTTGTATGGTCTTTTTACTCTCTTGATTACCGACTTTGGCTGTGATGTCGATGCCATTGATGAGCTGAGTTTTTTGTTTGTCTGTCAAATCGGATAGATTGACCGTTAACGTGATGATTGCCTGACCTTTTTCGTCAGTTTTTAAGTTACTTACGCTGTTATTAAGCACCCCAGTGTCTTTAGGATTTGGAATGGTTACGCTGACAGGCACGTCTGCAACGCCTTGGTTGTTGGTGTCAAGTGCATGAACGGTTAAGGTAACCTGTACGTTGTTGTTATTTTGGTCGCCACCTGCATTTTTTTGGTCTTTTTGTAAATAAAATTTGCCATCACCGACTATATGGATGCTAGCAACCTTAGCGATATTTTTTTTGGTGGTATCATCTGTGTCTGTGCTTGGGTCAGTTGGATTTTTTGAAATGGGTGGGAGTAAGGTGTCATTACCACCGCCGCTACCACCACCACAACCTGCCAATGCCACCGCCGCTGCTAAAGCAGACACTTGAAAAGATTTTGCTAAAATAGATGATATGGTCATGAGACTATCCTTTATGTAAGGTTTGAGGCGTGAATTTCTAAAAGAAGAGTAACACACTTAGAAGAACTTAGAATATAGAGGTTGCATCATGTAAAATAATTTGGCTAAGCGATTACAAGCAATTACGCACGGATACTTTTTATTATGCTAACTTTACTAACTTTACTGAAAATATACAAGTATTTTTACTGACAATCTGCAACTATTTAATTAACCATTATTTTAATCATGCTTGTTTAAGATGTTAAGGCTGATGCCACTGTGTTAATATGGTGTTAAAAAGTTTACCTAAACTCACTTAATGATGAATTTGGCATTTTTGCTCTTATGGCTTTACTGTTACGAGCTTTCACAACTCAAAATCATCAAAATCATGCTCAGACAAATCCGCATCAATCTGCCCAACCAAATAAGAGCTGATTTCAGTTTCTTGTGGGGCAACTTGCACATTGTCCGATGACAGCCATGTGTTGATCCAAGGAATGGGGTTGGACTTGGCATCGGCAAATAAGCTTGGCAAGCCCACCGCCTCCATGCGTAAATTGGTGATGTACTCCACATATTGGCTTAAGATGTCTTGATTTAGCCCAATCATCGAGCCATCTTTAAACAAATAGCCCGCCCACTGCTTTTCTTGCTCAGCTGCCTTACGAAATATCTCCACGCATTCATCATGGCAATCTTTGGCGATTTGTGCCATTTGTGGGTCATCTTTGCCCATCTGCATGATGGCAAGCATGTGCTGCGTGCCTGTCAGATGCAGCGCCTCATCACGGGCAATCAATTTGATGATTTTGGCATTGCCCTCCATCAGCTTGCGTTCAGCAAAGGCGAACGAACACGCAAACGACACATAAAAGCGAATGGCCTCCAACACATTAATCGCCATCAGGCACAGATACAGCTGTTTTTTTAGTGAATACAAGCTCACCGTCAGCGACTGCCCATCAACCTGATACACCCCCTCACCATACAAAAGATACAACTGAGCATCACGATACAACGCATCATAATAATCAGCGATGTCTGACGCACGCTCCAAGATGGGCTGATTGTCCAAGATGGCATCAAACACCACGCTGGGGTCATTGACAATGTTGCGAATGATGTGGGTATAACTGCGAGAATGAATCGTCTCACTAAACGACCAAGTCTCAATCCACGTCTCAAGCTCAGGGATAGACACCAACGGCAACAGCACCACATTGGGCGAACGCCCTTGAATGGAGTCCAGCAAGGTCTGATATTTCAGATTAGACAAAAAAATGTGCTGTTCATGACTGGACAAATGAGCAAAGTCAATGCGATCACGAGACACGTCCACCTCTTCAGGTCGCCAAAAAAATGACAACTGTTTTTCAATCAACTGTTCAAAGATGGGGTGCTTTTGTTGGTCATAACGAGCCACATTCACCGATTGGCCAAAGAACATCGGTTCGGTTAATGGGTTGTTTTTGCTTTGGTTAAAAATGGAGTAGGTCATATGGGCCACCAGATAAGACGATAAAAAAATAATAAAAAACACAATTAGTGAGATATTAACTGACATATTAACATAAATTGCCGAAACAGATTATTTGGTCTATTTGTATGGTTTTTTTTGTTGTCTTACTGGTGAGAGCTTGACAACGACGCAAGATTAACCGACACTACTCATCATATAAAAAAGTAGGGCAAATCATTAAATCGATAACTTTTGGTTATGCCATTCATAATCGATGCCATTTATGATGAATGCCATCCATAAATGAATACTGCCCATAAATGAATACCATCCATGGTTAATTATTCAGTGCTTAAAGGAGATGAGGGTGGCACAACAACATCAACAACGTGAAAACTGGTCTGGACGTTCGGCGTTCATCATCGCCGCCATCGGTTCGGCAGTTGGCTTGGGTAACATTTGGCGTTTTCCTTATGTGGCGTATGACAATGGTGGTGGGGTGTTTATGGTGCCTTATGTCATTGCCCTGTTTACCGCTGCCATTCCTTTGCTGTTTTTAGACTACATCGTCGGTCATAAATATCGCAGTGCCGCCCCCATCGCTTATCAACGCATGATTGGGTCTGCCCAATATGTCGGTTGGTGGCAGACCTTGGTTTGTTTGGCGATTGGCATTTATTATGCGGCGGTCATCGTCTGGGCAGGCAGTTATATGCTGTTTTCGTTTGGGCAAAAATGGGGTGAGGACACCACTCAGTTTTTTGTCAGTGATTTTATTCATCACACAGGTGATTTAACCAGCACCTTTGTGCCATCGATGTTTTTTGGCTTATTGCTGGTGTGGGCGGTGTCATTGGTCATCATGTATGGTGGCATTCGTAAGGGCTTAGAGATTGCCAACAAAATCTGCATTCCCTTGTTGATGGTGTTGTTTGGCATCATGGTATTTAAGGCGATCAATCTACCAGGGGCAAACATCGGTTTGGAGGCGTTTTTTTACCCCGATTGGAGCAAAATGGCAAACCCTAACGTTTGGCTTGCCGCTTATGGGCATGTGTTTTTTTCCTTGTCTGTGGGTTTTGGCATCATGGTTACCTATGCCTCTTATCTGAAAAAGAACACCAATTTGACAGGCTCAGGGTTGGTGGTGGCGTTTGCCAACTCAGGTTTTGAGTTGCTGGCTGGCATTGGTATCTTTGCTGCCATTGGTTACATGGCACAAGCAACAGGGCAAAACGTGGCAGAAGTCGCCACAGGTGGGGTAGGGTTGGCGTTTTTTGTCTTCCCAAAAATCATCTCAACCATGGGCAACAGTGGCGATTTTATCGGATTTTTGTTTTTCGGATCGCTGGTTGTGGCAGGCATCAGCTCACTGGTCAGTATTTTAGAAGTGCCAGTGTCAGCATTTCGTGATAAATTTGCTTGGTCACGTAACAAATCAGTCACTGTCGTGGCAGGATTATCGGCTCTGGTGTCTATTTTGGCATTCTCAACGGGCAGTTCGTTGATTTTGGTGGATGTGATTGACCAATTTTCCAATAACATTGGCATCGTCATGGGTGGTTTGATGTCGATTGTGTGGGTGTTTTGGTTTAACCGTCATAAAATCCCCGAGCTACTTAACCACATTAATGCCATCTCAAGCATCAAATTGGGCAAGTTTTGGGTGTTTATGCTCACGGTGGTCACGCCGATTGCCTTGTTGATTACCTTGACCTTAAAGCTGTTTGACTTGATTAAGACCCCATACGAGGGCTATTCAAGTCTTGTGTTGATGCTGTTTGGTTGGGGCGTGGTGCTGTTTTTTGCCATCGGTGCGTTTGTCTTAAGTCGCATCAAAGGCAATCATGCCGATACTGACCATAAGTCCATTGACTGATTTTTAAAGCCAAATTAAATCAATACCGATAAAAGGAGAAAACTCATGTCCACCACCGCCATCATTTTTATGCTGATTGCCATGATATTGATATGGGGAGGTCTGATACTTGCCACCTTACATCTAATAAAAAATCCTGACCTACCGATGGAAGAATGATGACGCTCTGACATGTCTTAAAAATGGGGCATGATTGAATAGTGGCATGACCGCATCAGCCCATCAAAAAAACCACGTCATGGTTCATCTTGGCGTGGTTTTTTGATTCGCAAGGCATAAAAAAGTAAGCGAGCCAAAACTAAGACCGTGCAGAACAACAAAAAACCCTAGCAGGTAGCAAGGGCTTTGGTTTTGGGCGGTAGGTTAGCCAAAAACTTCTGAATGGGAATTTAGGCGAGCCAAATGCAAGGTTTCGCCATCAATCTTATAAATCAAAACCAAATCATTAGCCACATGGCAATCACGCCAACCTTGCCAATTGCCAGTCAGTGCATGGTCTTTATCCAAGTTTGTTGTTAGCTTGATTTTACGGATATCACGGTCAAAGTTTTTACTGGTCTTGATTGGTAACATAGCCATGCTCCGCCAAAAATTCATCAAGATTGGCATATGGCGTACCACCACCATTTTCAAGCTCTTTCATTGCTCTAATCGTTACCGCATTTGGCTCATAGTCGGCTTGATAGTTTAGGCTTAGGGGGAATTTGCGAGTGGCGACAAGCTCCAAAAACAGCATTTTGACCGCTTGGCTTGGTGAGATGCCGTAACCGTCCAAAATCGCCTTGGCTTGGTGCTTTAAGTCATCATCAATACGGATATTTAAATTTGAAGTTGTCATAATTTAGGCTCACATTGCAAATAAATTTATTTACATTGTAAAGCCATTTTGGGCAAAATCAAGCGATATGCCAACCTAGATACCATCACTTTTATCATTTTTTTGAAAAATAGGCGGTACATCATATTTTTGTGGGCGGTTTGTCGGTCAAAACTAACCACAAGGCATAAAAAAAGCGACTCTATCAGCACATCCTCGGCACACATTGTGTCTACTACCGTTGCTACCTTCCGGTCCTGGCGGAGTTCATAGGACAATGTTGCGAGGCTACCAATAGAGCCACCAAGGACACATTATACATAATTTTGACAAAATTGCAATGGTGATGTGTCAATTAATCACTTAAAATTGACACATCATATCATGTTGATATCACATATTGATGTCATAATGATTTCACACTTTGACCGATTTTATATCCCAATTTTATTCATAGGTATGTTATGAAAACACCCAACATAAAACCACCCAAAAAAATCACCCTAGTAAATATCAAACGTGCCAGTAGCATGGCATTAACAGCCTTGACAACATTAACAACATTGGCAGTTTTCTCAGGCATCGCCACCGCTGTTCACGCCCAACCAACAGGCTATGATCAGCTCAGTTTTAGCACCCAAGTCAGTGATGAGATTACTAATGATGAGGTGCAAGCCAGCCTATACAAAAAAGCCCAAGCCACCACCGCCAAAGACCTTGCCACTCAGCTGAATGCTGCCATCAACCAAGCCATGATAATCGCCAAACGCTACCCAAGCATCACCGTCAGCACAGGGCAACAAAACACTTACCCAAGATATGATGACAATCATCAAATCATTGGCTGGACTGGGGAAGCTTATGTGCAAATCAAAAGTGGTGATATGAATGCGGTCAGTCAGCTGATTGCTCAGCTACAAGACAGTCTGTTGATGGGTGACATTCATTTTACGGTGTCAAAACAGCGTCAAAACCAGATAGAAAATCAGCTTAAAGAACGGGCATCAAAAGCATTTCAAGAGCAGGCTAACCATTTAGCACGCACTTGGGGAGCAAGTGGCCATCGTCTGATCAGTGTCACTCTCACCAGCAACACCCATCAGGCGCCAGTACCGATTGAATCTATGTATTCATTGGCAAATGCACAACTGACCGCTGTTCCTACTCAAGAGTTTGAATCAGGTAACAGCGTCATCAGTGTGATTGCTGATGGTAAGATTGAACTGGTTCGTTAGGGCATTTTTGCCACGTCAGCAAATGGATTGTCTTGTCTTAGGTTAAAATACAGCTTTTGATACCAAGGCAAGCTGTCATAAACTGCCTTTTTGCGTTGTAAGGCACGCTTATTTTGTACTGCCAAGTTGTTTTGAATGACATAAATGGTCTGATTGACTTGGCTTAGCGTGCTTGTGGGGTGGCCATCGCCATGACTGATGATTTGAGCGGTCAGCGTGTGTTCACCGGGGTTCAGATCAAGGGTGGGTATGCTGGCAGTCAGTCCTTGGCTGATGGGCTGTCCGTCAAGCAATATTTGTACTGTGTCATTGGCATCTAGGCTGGGGGTAACGCTCAGTTGAACATCAATGTTTTGTGCTGGACGGCGATAGGGGGTTGGCTCACTTGGGCTGATAAAGGTGAGCTGATAACGTTTGGGCGTTTGGCTGTTTTGATGATTGTTTTGATGATTGGCGGTGGCACTGGTGTGATGGCTTGAAGCAGGGGCAGGCGTGTAGGTGGGTGTGGTGGCAGAAGTAGGGCTGGTACTGATGCTGGTTATGTCGCTGGCGGTGTCTTGGTACTGATTGGGACGGTCGGTAAAGATAACCCTGCCATTGTTGTCGGTCACTTTATAAATTGGGGTCGCTGTTGCGGTTAGGCTTGCCCCACCAGTCAAGGCAAAAAGCAAGATGGCAGAAAACGTGCTAACGGTATTAACGGTATTGGGCTGCATAAAATCACCATAAAATAGACAGATGTTGTTGACATGGTCATTATATTATCAATAGTCAGTGAATTTAAAAACCCAGCTGATTGATATTCACTGGGTTTTTAAAATGTGTTCTAACAATCAGTTTGCCAATGGCTGATTGGTAACTGATTAACTGATTAACAACTATAGTACATGTCCATTTCCACAGGGTGTACGGTCACATTGAGCCGTTGTGCTTCTTCTTGTTTTAAGGCGATGTAAGCTTCTAGCATCTCTTTGCTAAACACATCTCCTTTTAACAAAAAGTTCATGTCATCTTTTAATGCTTGTAAGGCAACTTCTAAGTTTTCTGCCACGGTTGGGATTTGGGCTTCTTCTTCTGGTGGCAAATCATACAAGTTTTTGTCTGCTGCGTCTCCTGGGTGCAGTTTGTTTTGAATGCCGTCTAAACCTGCCATCAGCAAGGCTGCAAAGGCAAGATAAGGGTTGGCAGCTGGGTCAGGGAATCGGGCTTCCACACGAATGGCTTTTGGGCTAGAGACATGTGGAATGCGAATGGATGCCGAGCGGTTGCGAGCCGAATATGCAAGCTTAATGGGTGCTTCGTAATGTGGCACAAGGCGTTTATAGCTGTTGGTTGCAGGGTTGGTGATGGCGTTTAATGCGCGGGCGTGTTTGATGATGCCACCGATGAAGTATAGGGCGGTTTCTGATAGACCTGCGTATTCATCGCCAGCAAAGGTGTTCTGTCCGTCTTTGCTGATGGAGATGTGAACGTGCATTCCTGAACCGTTATCACCAACCAAGGGTTTGGGCATAAAGGTGGCGGTTTTGCCAAACTGATGGGCAACGTTATGCACCACATATTTAAGTTGTTGTACTTCGTCTGCCTTACGCACCATGGTATTAAATGACACGCCAATCTCAGACTGGCACGAGGCAACTTCGTGATGATGCACTTCAACACGTCCTTTGCCCATGATTTCTTCGATACGCTCACACATCACTGATCGCATGTCTTGACTGCTGTCGATGGGTGGCACAGGCAAATAGCCCCCTTTGACATGAGGGCGATGTCCTGTATTGCCCCATTGGTATTCGGTGTCGGTTGACCAAGCGGCTTCTTCAGCTGTGATGGTGTGCCTTGCTCCTGACATGTCGATGGACCATTTGACATCATCAAAGACAAAAAACTCTGGTTCAGGGCCAAAAAATGCCGTGTCACCAATGCCTGTTGATTTTAGATATTCTTCGGCACGGCGAGCGATGGAACGTGGATCACGGTCATAACCTTGTAATGTAGAGGGTTCAATGATGTCACAAGTTACCACCACCGTGGGTGAGTCAAAAAATGGGTCAATAAACGCCGTATTAGGGTCAGGGCGTAAAATCATGTCCGATGCTTCGATGCCTTTCCAGCCAGCAATGGATGAACCGTCAAACATTTTGCCATCTTCTAGCACGTCTTCATCAATGCTGTCAGCAGGATAGCTGATGTGATGCTCTTTGCCACGAGTGTCAGTAAAGCGAAAATCCACCCATTTGGCATTGGCTTTTTGGATAAGGTCAAATAACTTGTTGGACATGGCAGTCTCCTATTTAAGTTGGTGAAATCTATTAAGTTGGTGATATAAGATGGTGTGTTGGTTTGTGGCACATTGTTTGCTTGTGGCATATTGATGGTGGCATATTGGGCATTTGATTGTTGATTGTGGCACAGTTGAGACCGACTATGCAACCATATAAGCAACCATATGACATAAGCAACCATATGATGATGCCATCATACATCAGCGGTGAGATAAAAGTGATGGTAAAAGCAGGGCTAAAAACAGCCAGTTAATTTCTACCCAAATCCAGTTTATAATACCCAATTATGAATAGATTAATTAGCATAAACGAAGCGTCAAAACGATTAGGTGTCTCTATTTCTGCTCGTTTATACGGCTCACAAAGCAAGAAAAACAAAAAAGTCTTAGAAACAGTTAAGGCAATGTTGGAATGACTATAATTCGTGGACACATCATTGAGCTAAAACCTAACAACACCCAAGCTACTTATTTTAAAAAAGCGTGTGGCGTTGCTAGATTTGCCTATAATTGGGCATTGAGCGAGTGGAAAAAGCAATACGAACAAGACAAACAATACCGTGATGACTGCCTAGCCAAAGGCATACAGATTGATGAAGACAAACTGAACAAACCCACACAAGGCAAACTAAGAAAACAGCTTAATGCCATTAAGCGTGAACAGTTTATTTTTATGACCGAAGTTACCAAATGCTCCCCACAACTTGCCATTATGCAGCTTGGAGATGCCTTTAAACGCTTTTTTAAGGGTAAAAGCAAATACCCCCAATATAGAAAGAAAGGCATTAATGAACGTTTTTCTCTTTCCAACGACCAATTTAAATTAAAACTTAAAAAAGACAAACCACACATTCAAATCCCCAATCTAGGCTTGGTTAGAATGACCGAACATCTAAGATACAATGGCAAAATCCTATCCGCCAAAGTCTTTACCAAGGGCGGTAAATGGTTTGTATCAGTTGCCGTTGAATTAGATGACACTCAAAAACCTTTACCCAAAACAGGTAAATCAGTCGGTTTAGACTTAGGCATTACCGATTTAGCCACACTATCAGATGGTACAAAAATCCAAGCCCCAAAACCACTTAAAAACAAACTTAAAAAACTGCAAAGATTGTCAAAATCTTTATCAAGAAAACAAAAAGGCAGTAACAACCGTGAAAAAGCGAAAACCAAGCTCTCACGATTGCATGATAAAATCAGTTGCATTAGAAAAGACTTTTTACACAAATTAACAACCAACTTAGTAAAACAATTTGATGTGATTTGCCTTGAAAACCTTAACATCAAAGGTATGGTTAAAAATCGTAAATTTGCAAGGTCTATTAACGACTTGGGATTTTATGAATTTAAAAGACAGCTTGTCTACAAAGCCAACATTCATCACAAAACTGTTAAAGAACTGGACAGATTTTATCCAAGCAGTAAAACCTGTTCGTGTTGTGGCTTTAAGGTAGATGAATTGCCCTTATCCATTAGAAACTGGCAATGCCCTAGCTGTAACACAACGCATGATAGGGACATTAACGCCAGTCTTAACATTTTAAATAAGGCAGATAAGGTTTTAACTTTATCATAAAAATAGTTGGCGGTGAGTTCCACCGTGTCAGCCTATGGAGCTTATGTAAGACCCAAGTCAAACGACAAGGGCAACGAGCGATGAAGTAGGAAGAAAACACCAAGTTTGCCCTATGGGTAGGTTTTTTGGAACGGTACTGGTTTATTGATACATTCGGTTTGTGTTATAGTTGTCTATTATCTGGCAACAAAACGTCAGCAACAAAAAGGATTGCCCATGCAAAACAGCCAACACGCCCTAACCTTAGCACAAATCAATGCCCTAACCGAAGAACAAATTGATAAAAAACTACGCTTAGCATTAGACAACGCCATCGATCGCATTGACTTAACCTATGAGCAAATGCGAGAGGTGATGTTGCTTATCATGACAGGCAAATGCAATGACGCACGCATGGGAGCGATGCTCACTGCTTTACGCATGAAAAGCGAATCCATCGATGAAATTACCGCCGCCGCTGCTGTCATGCGTGAGCTTGCTGAACGCATCGAGCCCACCAATCCAGAACGTTTGGTGGACATTGTGGGGACAGGGGGCGATGGGGCAAACTTATTTAATGTCTCAACCGCATCAGCATTGGTTGCTGCCACCGCTGGGGTAAAAGTTGCCAAACATGGCAACCGAAGTGTGTCTGGTAAATCAGGCAGTTCTGATGTGTTGGCACAAGCAGGGGTTAAGCTGGACTTAAGCCATGATGAAACCTTGGCTTGTCTTGAACAACAAAATTTAGGATTTTTATTTGCACCCAACCATCACCCTGCCATGCGTCATGCCATGCCTGTCCGTCGTGCTTTGGGCATGCGTACTTTATTTAACATCTTAGGACCACTGACCAACCCTGCTGGGGCTGTCAATGCTGTGATTGGTGTGTTTACCCCCAAGTTGTGTTTGCCATTGGCAAAAGTCTTGCAAGAATTGGGTGATAAGCATGTGATGGTGGTTGGTTCTAACGATGGGCTTGATGAGATTAGCCTTGCTGCAGGCACTCAAGTGGCAGAACTCAAAGATGGTAATATTGAAGTGTATGAGCTGATGCCAGAAGATGTGGGCATCGACTCACAGACCCTAATTGGGTTAGAAGTTGCCACATCAGAGCAAAGCTTGGCATTGATACGAGTGGCGTTGTCTGGTGAAGAAACCCACAGTAAAACGGTGCTAAAAGCTCGAGACATGATAGCCCTAAATGCAGGGGCAGCGATATACGTTGGTGGACTTGCCAGTAATTTGCCCAATGGGGTGAACATCGCCCAAAGTGTGATACAAAGTGGTGATGCGTTGCATAAGATGCACAATTTTGCCAAATTTACCCAATCATTTGGCAAATAATGCCCAATGACATCATCATTAACAAGTAATTAATAAATTAATAATAAATTATTAATAAACTATTAACAAATCATAACCAACCAAATCATACCCAATAACATAACAGCCAAACCGCCATGACCAATATCCCATCAGTCTTACAACGCATCATTGCCAGCAAATGGCAAGAGCTTGACATTGCCAAAGCTCAACAATCTTTATCAGAGATAAAAGAGCAAGCGTTGGCTCAACACGCCAGTGGTGATTATCTGAGCCGTGGTTTTGCCCAAGCATTACGCCATGCTTGGCAGTTAAATCACGTGGGCATCATCGCTGAAATTAAGCAAGCATCACCGTCCAAAGGCATTATTAGCCCAAACTTTGACCCCATTACCATCGCAAAAGGTTATCAACAAGCAGGGGCAAGCTGCTTATCGGTGTTGACCGATGTGCAGTATTTTAAAGGGCATGATGATTATCTGATTGCGGTAAAAAATGCGTGTGATTTGCCTGTGTTGCGTAAGGATTTTATGGTTGATGCCTATCACATTTATCAGTCTTATTTGCTAGGGGCAGATTGTGTGTTGTTGATTGTGGCGTGTTTGGACGATGATGCCTTGCATCAGTTACATGGTTTGGCCATAGATTTTGGCATGGACGTGTTGATTGAAGTGCATACCGCCAGTGAACTTGAGCGAGCATTACAATTACCCTTCACCAAGCACAATATTTATGGCATTAATAATCGTGATTTAAACACTTTTAACGTGGATTTGGCACACAGCATTCGGCTAAAAGACCAACTATTAGACCGCTTGGCACAACACGGCGATAAGGCACTTGTGGTCAGTGAAAGTGGCTTACAAACCGCACAAGATTTACGCTTAATGCAGGCCAATGGCATTCATCATTTTTTAATCGGTGAGCAATTTATGAAAACTGAGCAACCAGCAAACGCATTAAGTGAGATGTTGGCACAATTATCAAGCTTGGCTTAAGCTTGGTCTAAGCTTGATTTGGTTGATTTAATTTAGCATGACATGAATTAAACATGACAGACAAATGGTGATTATCGATGTCAAACTCCTTATTTTCTAAACAAATGCAAGACCAGTTAAAAGAGCTAAAAAGTCAACTCACTCGTGGGCGTGATACCACCATGACCGATGTTGAAAACCGAAAACCCACTGAACCTGTGAGCTTGCCATCACATAAGCAAATCAAAAAAGCAGTCAAACAATTAGACAGCCAACATGTTGATGATGATAAGGTGCTGTTTATGCAAGCCATGGCAGGCGTACAACCTTTAGAAGATAAAAATATCCGCTCTCCCATTCATACCCCAAAAATCAACAAACCCGATGCCACCACCTTATCCAAACGTGCCGCCGCTCAGGGCGCTGATGATGTGGACTTAGGCTCTGGTTTATCCGATATGCAAGCGTTACTAAACCCTGTTTCTGCTGATGCCTATCTGAGCCACAAAGTACCGACCCTACCGAACAACGTATTTAATCAGCTCAAACAAGGCAAATTACGTTGGTATGATGCGGTGGACATTCACGGTTGTAACATCGAACAAGCTCGTGAAGCCATGATGACTTTATTAACACAAGCCCAAAAAAATGGGGAAACAGTGGTAAAAATTGTCCATGGCAAAGGCAGTGATGCGATATTAAAAACGTGTGTCAATGGTTGGTTAAGGCAACTGCCTCAGGTATTGGCATTCGTGTCTGCTCCTGCTAAAGATGGTGGCAATGGGGCGGTGCTGGTGTTGTTAAAAAAAACGGCGTTTAAATAAAATGTCATCAGACCCTTAAGCCAAGGCAGAATAAGATAAGGCAGCTAAGCTAAAACGGTGATTAAGCCAGAACAGTGATTAAATGGTTGGCAAACAAAAAGACATGCTCTTATGAGCATGTCTTTTTTGTCCATGACAGAATCAACATAAAACAGTTAATCAATCAAGGCTTTCACTGCTTCTATCACCGCATCGCTGGTGATGCCAAACTCTTTAAATAAGTCTTTGGCAGGCGCAGACTCACCAAAGGTGGTCATGCCAATGATGTTGCCATTTAAGCCAACAAACTTATGCCAATAATCCACATGGGCAGCTTCGACTGCCACCCGAGCGGTAACATCACTGGGAAGCACAGCTTCACGATAATCTGCCTCTTGTTGGCTAAACACTTCGCAACACGGCATTGACACCACCCGCACCCCACGACCATCGGCAGATAATTGTTGATGGGCTTGCATGGCAAGCTGTACTTCTGAGCCTGTGGCGATGATGATGGCTTCCAGTTTGCTTTGCTCTTTTGCCAACACATAGCCACCTTTGGCAATGTCTGCCACTTGGTTGTTGTTACGCTGTTGATGTAGTAAGTTTTGTCGGCTAAAAATCAATGCTGATGGGGTGTTGGCTGACTTAATGGCATGCACCCAAGCCACCGCTGTCTCAACGCTGTCGCAAGGTCGCCAAGTGTGTAGATTTGGCGTGGCTCTTAAGCTTGCTAACTGCTCAACAGGTTGATGCGTTGGGCCGTCTTCTCCCAGACCGATAGAGTCATGGGTATAGACATGAATGACCCGTTGTTTCATCAGTGCTGACATACGCACGGCGTTACGTGCGTATTCCATAAACATCAAAAAGGTTGCCACATAAGGGATAAAACCACCATATAAGGCAATGCCATTGGCGATGGCGGTCATGCCAAATTCACGCACGCCATAATAGATGTAGTTGCCATCAGCGTCGGTTTGGATGCCTTTTGCCCCTTCAAATAAAGTCAAATTTGATCCTGCCAAATCTGCTGAGCCACCAATCAGCTCAGGCAACAGTTTTTGCAAGGCATTTAAGGCATTTTGGCTGGCTTTACGACTGGCGATGTTGGCATCTGTGGTTTGACACGCTTGGATAAAGGCGTAAGACTGTTGTTCAAACTCTTCTGGCAATCTGCCTTGTAAGCGTCTGAGCAATTCATTGGCAAGCTGTGGGTGAGCTTTTTGATAAGCATCAAAGTTGGCTTGCCAGTTTTTTTGTAACACATCACCTTTGGCTTTACCATCCCATGCGTCATAAATGGCATCATCTAGGTCAAATGGGGCATGTTTCCATGATAAAGTTTCACGAGTCAGGGCGATTTCATCATCACCCAAAGGCGCTCCGTGGCTGGACTCTTTACCTTGTTTGTTAGGGCTACCTGCCCCAATGATGGTCTTACAAATAATCAAACTGGGCTTATCGGTCTCATCGATGGCGGCTTGGGTAGCAACCGTGATGGCATCGGCATCATGTCCATCGATGCTTTGCACATGCCAATGATAGCTTTCAAAACGGGCTTTGGTATCATCACCAAACCAGCCTTCCACGTCGCCATCAATGGAAATGCCATTGTCATCATAAAAGAAAATCAACTTACCCAGCCCAAGCGTGCCTGCCAACGAGCAGACTTCATGGCTGATGCCTTCCATCAAGCAACCATCACCCAAAAACGCATAAGTATGATGATCGATGATGGCATGTCCATCACGGTTAAATTGAGCTGCCAAGGTGCGTTCGGCAATGGCAAAACCCACCGCATTGGCAATGCCTTGCCCCAATGGTCCTGTGGTGGTCTCAACCCCTGGTGTGTAGCCGTATTCTGGGTGTCCAGGCGTTTTTGAATGTAACTGGCGAAAGTTTTTAATGTCATCAATGCTGACATCATAGCCTGATAAATGTAATAACGCATACTGAAGCATTGAACCATGACCATTTGACAACACAAAACGATCTCGGTTAATCCAGTTGGGGTCAGCAGGGTTGTGTTTTAAAAATTTACGCCACAGCACTTCGGCAATGTCTGCCATGCCCATTGGAGCTCCGGGGTGACCTGAATTGGCTTTTTGTACCGCATCAAAAGACAGCACACGAATGGCATTGGCAAGGACTCTTTCGTTAATTGGGGTAGGCATGATGATAATTCCTAAACAATGGTTTATAAATACTGGTTTTTAGATGAGATTGGTTTTTAGATAAGATTCCCAGTTGTCATGAATAAAAAAGGGTGTGATGAATAACAAACAGCAAAAATAACCTTAACATTCACTCAACTTTAGGGACACACTCTAATCATCGTTGTTGGTTGTTGGTTGTTGGTTGTTAATTGTTAGTTGTTGTCGTTAATCATTGTCTTTTTTAATGATTTTTTGCACACCACCCATGTACGGTTGTAAGGGTTTGGGAATGTTGATTGAACCATCAGCATTTTGGTGATTTTCCATCAATGCCAAAAGCGTGCGACCAACTGCCAATCCTGAGCCGTTCAGTGTGTGCAAAAGTTCGGTTTTTTTGCCATCTTTGACACGGGCAGACATACGCCGAGCTTGAAAGTCCCCACAGTTAGAGCAACTGGAAATTTCTCGGTAGGTGTTTTGGCTGGGTAGCCACACCTCAATGTCATAAGTCTTGCTGGCACTAAATCCCATGTCGCCTGTACACAACTGCATCACTCGATAAGGCAAATCAAGCTGTTGCAAAATATATTCAGCCTGTGCGGTCATGTCCTCTAATGCTTGCTCAGATGTCTCTGCTCGCACCACATTGACCATTTCCACTTTTTCAAACTGATGTTGACGAATAAGACCACGAGTATCACGACCTGCTGACCCTGCTTCACTGCGAAAACACGGCGTGTGAGCGGTGAGTTTGATGGGTAATTCTTCTGGTTTGACAATCCGTTCACGCACACTGTTGGTCAGTGGCACTTCTGATGTGGGAATCAGATAGTATTCTTTATCGCTTGTCAGTTTAAATAAATCCTCTGCAAACTTTGGTAACTGCCCTGTCCCTTGTAAGCTGTCTGCATTAATGATATAAGGCACATACATTTCAGTATAGCCATATTTTTGCGTGTGGGTATCTAACATAAACTGCGTTAACGCCCGATTAAGGCGTGCTAATGCCCCTGTCAACACACTAAAACGACTGCCTGTTAATTTGGCTGCCATCTCAAAATCCAACAACCCCATGTGTTCACCTAAATCAGTGTGGTCTTTAACCGCAAACTCAAACTGGCGTGGATTGCCCCAACGGCGAATCTCCACATTATCGGTTTCATCACTGCCCACAGGCACACCATCGGCAGGTAGATTGGGAATCTGTAAAGAGGCAGTGGTGATTTTGTCTTGCAAGGCACGAAGATTGTCTTCAGCTTGTTTAATATCGCCACTTATCGCCTGCATCGCTTGCATCACATCACTGGCATCTTTACCTTGGCGTTTTAGCTCACCAATTTGTTTTGCCCCTGCGTTGCGTTTGGCCTGTAGCTCTTCGGTGGTGATTTGTAGTTGTTTGCGTTGTTCTTCGATGTTCTCCCAAAATGACACGTCCAGTTCATAGCCACGAGTGGCAAGTTTGGTTTTTATGTCGGTTAAATCACCACGCAGTAGTTTTGGGTCAAGCATGTTAGTACCTTGTATTATCAGTTTGATTGATGTTTATGTTGTTTTTTGCATTCTAAAGTGTTGTTACATTTTAAAGATGTCATGACAGAAGATGATGACAGTGATGATAACAACCTTAAATTATAACAAACTTAAGCATGACAAGCTTGGTTTCTCAGCATAACTGTTCAAATAAATAAATGTTTGGTTCATTGGCAATGGTTTATGATTGTGGTAGGTTGGTTGGGTATTTTATGATGGGCATCTTGGTTTAAGCGTTTTGGTTTAACGATGCCAAATTTTTTTATTTGTTGGAGTTTTTTATGTCATTTTGCCAAAACTGTGGTCATCATGCCAAACATCAAATACCACAAGGCGACAATCGCCCACGACTGGTTTGCTCTTATTGTGGGCATATTCATTATGACAATCCTAAGATTATCTGCGGTGCGTTGGTGGTGCATGACGATAAAGTGTTGTTATGTCAAAGAGCCATTGAACCACAATACGGCTTGTGGACATTGCCAGCAGGATTCATGGAAATTGGCGAAACCACGGCTCAAGGGGCATTAAGAGAAACCCTTGAAGAAGCCGATGCCATTGCCATCAATCCCATGCTGTATTGCTTATATGACATTCCCAAGATTGGTCAGGTGTATGTGCTGTATTTGGCACAGTTGCAACATGGTCAGTTTGGGGTGGGCAGTGAAAGTCTACAATGTGGGTTGTTTGCTGAAACTGACATTCCTTGGGACAAACTGGCTTTTGAAGCGGTCAGACGGACTTTAAGCCATTATTTCGCTGACCGCCGTGCTTATTCTCAACAGATGTCATCAGCACCACCGCTACATCATGAACGCATAGACAAAGAGATGATGAAGTGATGTCATCAACAAAACCCTACTTGATAGACACCAAATATTAACTTGACAAACACAAAAATATCAAAATTTATCAGGAATTTTATGTTGAAAATGCCCCCTAAACACACAATATAGGGCATCAAGTAAGGCAATACCACATTTAAGGCAATACCACATTAAAGCCATATTGAACACAAAAACCATATTGAATAAAAAGGACAACAACATGAGATTTGATAAATTTACCCAAAAATTGCAAAAAACCGTCCAAAATGCACAAAGTCTGGCGGTTGGGCATGACCATACCAGCATTGATGCGGTGCATTTATTGGCAGCTTTATCACAAGATGAGTCCAGTATGTCGCTTTTACAGCAAGCAGGAGGCGACATGAACAAGCTACAACAGGGCATCAAAAAAGCACTGGAACATCAAGCCACTTTAACCAACCCCACAGGTGAAGTTAATTTTAACCAAAATGCCATTAAAGTGCTCAACTTAGCTGACCGTTTTGCCCAAAAAATGGGCGATGAGTTCATCGCCACAGAATGGCTATTATTGGCATTGGCAGAACACAATGACAGTCAAAAAATCTTACAATCAGCAGGCGTGGACACCACTCAATTAAACCAAGTCATACAAACCGTGCGAGGAGGTCAAACCGTGAACACTCAAAATGCCGAAGACCAACGAGATGCCTTAAACAAATACACCATCAACCTGACTGAGCGAGCAGAACAAGGCAAGCTAGACCCTGTCATCGGACGAGATGAAGAGATACGCCGTACCATTCAAGTGCTGTCACGCCGTACTAAAAATAACCCCGTGTTGATAGGTGAGCCGGGGGTGGGTAAAACCGCCATTGTTGAAGGCTTAGCACTCAAAATTGTCAATGGCGACGTACCAGAAGGCATGCGTCATAAGCAAGTGTTATCACTGGATTTGGGGGCTTTAATCGCTGGGGCAAAATATCGGGGTGAATTTGAAGAACGCCTAAAAGCAGTACTCAGTGACCTTGCCAAACAAGAAGGCAACATCATCTTATTTATCGATGAGCTGCATACCTTAGTGGGGGCAGGCAAGTCAGATGGGGCAATGGATGCTGGCAACATGCTCAAACCTGCATTGGCTCGGGGTGAATTGCACTGTGTGGGGGCAACAACACTGGACGAATACCGTCAGTACATCGAAAAAGATGCCGCCCTTGAGCGTCGCTTTCAAAAAGTACTGGTGAATGAGCCATCGGTAGAAAACACCATCGCCATCTTACGAGGGCTAAAAGAACGTTATGAACTGCATCATGGTGTGGATATCCAAGACAGTGCCATCATCGCCGCTGCTCGCATGAGCCACCGTTACATCACTGACCGTAATTTGCCTGATAAAGCCATTGATTTGGTAGATGAAGCTGCCAGTCGTCTGCGTATGGAAATGGACAGCAAACCTGAAGCTTTAGATAAGTTAGACAGTCGTCTTATCCAGTTAAAGATGCAACGTGAATCGCTCAAAGGCGAAGATGATGATGGGGCAAAATCACAAGTCAAACTCTTGGATAATGAAATTGAAGGGTTACAAAAGCAATATGCTGACCTAAATGAAATTTGGCAAGCCGAAAAAGCCTTGGTCAAAGGCAGTCAACAGCTCAAAGATGAGCTGGATAAAGCACGCATTGCCTATGATAAAGCCAGTCGTGAAGGCGACTATGAAACCATGAGCAAACTGCAATACGAGACCATTCCACAATTAGAAAAACGCATTAGTGAATCAGATTTAGCACAACAGCATGATAAGTCAGGCAACATGGGCAACACCAAACTGCTTCGTAACAAAGTTACCGACAATGAAATTGCTGAAGTGGTCTCTGCCGCCACAGGAATCCCTGTCAATAAAATGCAACAAGGTGAACGAGAAAAAATGCTCAACATGGAGAGCAAACTGCACGAACGGGTCATCGGACAAGATGAAGCCATCAAAGCGGTTGCTAATGCGGTGCGACGTAGCCGAGCAGGACTGGCTGACCCCAATAAGCCCTTTGGTTCGTTTTTATTTTTAGGGCCAACAGGTGTGGGCAAAACCGAGCTGACCAAATCGCTTGCTAATTTCTTATTTGATGATGAAAATGCCATGACACGCATCGACATGAGTGAGTTTATGGAAAAGCATAGTGTCAGTCGTTTGGTGGGTGCACCTCCAGGATACATTGGCTATGAAGAAGGTGGGTTACTGACCGAAGCGGTACGCCGTAAGCCTTATGGTGTGGTTCTGTTTGATGAAGTTGAAAAAGCACACCCAGACGTGTTTAACATTCTCTTACAAGTATTGGACGATGGGCGATTAACTGATTCGCATGGTCGGGTGGTGGACTTTAAAAACACTGTCATCATCATGACCAGCAATTTAGGCAGTCACAAAATCCAAGAGCATTATCAAGAGCATTATCATGACAATAACTCAGATGGCTCAGCTAACCAAGATGGCAACTATGAACAAATTAAATCAGCGGTGATGGAGTCGGTCAGTGCCCATTTTCGCCCCGAATTTATCAACCGCATTGATGAAATCGTGGTGTTCCACCCATTGGGTCGCCATGAGATGGCAGGCATCGCACAGATACAACTAGAGCGGTTGCGTCATCGTCTAAAAGAGCGTGAGCTTAACATTGAGCTGTCTGATGATGCCATGGAGCAGTTACTCAGTGTTGGCTATGACCCTGTCTATGGAGCAAGACCGCTTAAACGAGCCATTCAACAACAGATAGAAAACCCACTGTCCCTAAAATTGCTTGCTGGTGATTTTGTGGCAGGTAACATCATCAAGGTGGGGGTGGCTGATGACCAATCTGCCATGTTAACATTCGATAAGTTAAGGTTGAATTGACACCCCACTCACTGAATAAAAGACCAACAAAATACCCCTAATGGCAAGCATCAGGGGTATTTTTTTATCTTTTTTTACCATTTATCATTTGCCTTTATGTCGTTTGCCCTTACTCACAGCGGAAAGTGATGGCAAACTCATAGTCTTCATCGCTTGCCAAACTGGCTTTACCCAAACCCAACACACTGGTGGCAATTTGCCCTGCTTTTTGAATGACTCTGTCAGTGCGTTCGTCTAACACCCCATTGTAGGTGATTTTATCCGTTAAGATAATGGGGCTTTTAATGCCACAAGTTGATTTGGCATTAGCCAGAGCCATTCGTTGTGCTTTTACCTTACTGCTACCAAAACCTGTGGTTTCATAGACTTGATTGGCACGTTGCATCACAGGCGTGGTGGGCGTGGTCTGACAGCCTGCCATCATGCCGACAGTCAAAAGTAAGGCAAGCTTGATGTGGGGAGAAGAAGTTAGGTGCATAAATCGAATTCCCATAAATTGTATTAATCACTCATCAATAGCAATGAATGATAGCAATAATCAACCATTAATCAATCATTTTTAACGACACTGATAACATAGATTACATGCAGATGATTTGTAGCAAGATAAGGATAACATATGATAATAAGAGAGATTATGATAAGAAAAAGTGAATTTTAAGCGTAAGTGAATTTTAAGCGTAAAAGTGGCATAAAAACTTTATAAAATCTCATGCAAATTAAGGCTTAATTGGCTATAATGGCTTAATAATCCATGATGTTCGTTTTGACAGAATATTTGTTTGACAGAATATTTGATAGAATAACAACCAATCCATACGATACAATGACATGACTATGGGAGTGATTATGAAAAGCCACATATTATATGATGATGGGCGTCACAAGTGTGTCGCTTTTTCAATGCCAGAAGATGACGAAAGCGTCCCATCTAATCAGTTTCTCATCATCGATGGTCAAGAAGCTGCCTTGATTGATCCAGGTGGTGATTTGACGTTTTCACCACTGACCATACAAATCACCAAATTTATACACATGGAACAGATAAGATACATCATCGGTTCACACCAAGACCCTGATATCATCGCTTCCATGCCACGCTGGCTATTGCACACACCGCAAGCCTACTTGATTATCCCTGTGTTGTGGGAGCGGTTCTTACCACATTACAATTCCAGTTTTACTAAGGGACGGTTAAAAAAAGACATCTCAGAGTTTCTCATCACCATTCCCGACACAGGTGGCAGTTATCCTTTGGGCGACAGCCACATCATTGCCATTCCTGCGCATTTCTTGCATTCTGTGGGCAATTTTCAATTTTATGACCCTGTGAGCAAAATTTTATTTTCAGGTGATATGGGAGCTTCTTTGGTTGGGAATTCTGGGGAAGTGGTTGAGAATTTTGATGCACACATCGCACAGATGAAGGGCTTTCACACACGCTATATGAACAGTCAAGTTGCCACCCGTGCATGGGCTAAATCCATACAATATCTGGATATGGAAAAAATGGTGCCACAACATGGCTGTCGCTTTGATGGTAAGCCAATGATTGGGCAATTCATCAAATGGATAGCCAATTTGCCCTGTGGTGTGGATCTGATTGATGATAAAACCTATGATTTTAGTCATTTGCTATGATAAATTTGTTGCCAATAAAACATAAAAAGCAGAGCATAAAAAACAGAAGCTTAAAATAAGCAAAATTCACTGACAACACACCACTTATCGCAAAACAGCTTACCCAAATTGGATAAGCTGTTTTTTTAGTGATTAAGAGTTTTAGCAATCAAAACCGCTGTTTAAATTGCTTGGGTAATTTTGCCTGAATGTCATCAAACTGTTTTTTCAGCTCTTCTTGATTGGGTAAGGCATTGGCATTGATATCAAAGTTGGCATTGGCATTCATGGCTTGATTGCCACCACCAAAGAGCGGACCACCGCCCCCCATGCCCATGCCGCTTGCCAAACCTTGCACCGCTTTCATCATTTTGCTAATTCCTTCTGGTTTTGACAACATTTTCATCATTCTTGCCATTTGTTTGTGTTGTTTTAGCAAACGATTGACATCTTGTATTTGTTTTCCCGAACCTTCGGCAATGCGACGCTTACGGCTGGGGTTGATTTTATCAGGATTTTGTCTTTCAAATGGGGTCATGGAGTTGATTAACGCTTCCATTTCCTTAACTTTCTCTTCTGGTTTGGCTTCTTCAAGTGCTTTTTGAACATCTGCCCCATTCATGCCAGGCATTTTATCCAAAAATCCTGCCATGCCCCCCATATTTTTCATTTGCTGAAATTGAGTTAATAAGTCTTCAAGGTCAAAATCACCGCCTTTTTGGATTTTTTTCGCCATTTTTTCGGCTTTTTCTCGATCCACTTGTCGCTCAACCTCTTCAACAAGGCTTAGCACATCACCCATGCCCAAGATGCGTTGAGCAATCCGCTCTGGGTGAAAAGGCTCAAGAGCATCTAACTTCTCACCACGCCCCAAAAACTTAATGGGTTTGCCAGTGATGGCTCGCACTGACAACGCAGCACCTCCACGAGCGTCGCCGTCCGTTTTGGTTAATATGACTCCTGTCAATGGCAATGCGTCATTAAAGGCTTTAGCGGTGTTGGCGGCATCTTGCCCTGTCATTGAATCCACCACAAACAGCGTTTCTGATGGGCTGACCGATGCTGTTAACGCCTTGATTTCATTCATCATCGCATCATCAATATGCAAACGACCTGCTGTGTCAATGATGAGAATGTCTTGGTATTGAATTTTGGCCTGTTCAATGGCACGATTGGCAATGGTAATGGGGTCTTCATCAACACTTGATGGCACAAACTTAGCCCCAACCTGTTCTGCCACCTGCTCAAGCTGTTTGATGGCGGCAGGGCGGTAGATGTCAGCTGACACCAGCATCACCTTTTTCTTTTGACGCTCTTGTAGATACTTGGCAAGCTTACCTGCTGTGGTGGTCTTGCCTGCCCCTTGCAAACCAGCAAGCAAATAGATGACTGGTGGCTTACCTGTCATCTCAAGTTGTTGATTGGCACTGCCCATCATTTCGGTGAGTTCATCATAAACGATTTTGACAAAAGCCTGCCCTGGGGCTAGGTCTTTTAACACCTCTTCACCAAGGGCTTGTTCTTTGACTCGTTTGACAAAATCACGGGTAACGGATAATGCCACATCGGCTTCTAGCAATGCCATGCGGACTTCACGCAAGGTGTCTTTAATATTGTCTTCCGTCAGTTGTCCATTGCCTGCAACATGACGTAGGCTAGATGATAGGCGTTCGGTTAGGGTTTCAAACATGGGCTACTACTCTACTAATGGTTATGTAATTAACTGATTAATTAATTGGCGTGTATTTTAAAAATTAGATGACGGTTTTATCAAGGTATTGATATCAAAGGATTGCTATCAAGCGGTTAAAACATCTCATATGTTAAAACATCTCATATCAAGCATATTCCTTATGTTTTATCGCACAAGCCATTTTATCTCATCGCACAAACGACTTTATAACATAAACTTGTTAAAAACTAAACATATCAGCAAATATCTGATGATGTTTTTGATATCATCATGCTTATACCATGATGTTTCTTATGTTAAAATATAGTTGTTAAAATATAGTCATTAATCTCATCAAACCACCCACCAATTGACCGAATCAATCAGCTTAAGCCACATGTCATCAATCATTTTATTTAATAAGCCTTATGGCGTATTAAGCCAGTTTCGTGCTGATGACGCTAACGAGCATCAGACATTATCTGCCTTTTTTACGGATAAATCGTTGCGTGTGGCAGGTAGACTTGATGCCACCAGCGAAGGCTTGCTGCTATTGACCGCAGACGGACAGATAAATAAAGTCATTACCCAACCTAAGCAAAATAAACTTGGCATGAATACAAACGCTCTGGGCAAAACCTATTTGGTGCAAGTCGAAGGGCAAGCCACCGATGACCAGCTATATCATCTGTCTAAAGGCGTGATGCTCAAAGATGGCTTAACTCTGCCTGCAACCGCCAAACGGCTAAGTAAAGACACCCTACCCATGCGTCTATGGGATAGGTATCCACCCATACGTCAACGTCAAAACGTACCCACCAGCTGGCTGATGCTGACCATCTATGAAGGCAAAAACCGCCAAATCAGACGCATGACCGCTCAAGTTGGCTTGCCTTGCTTACGGCTTATCCGTTGGTCAGTGGCAGGGTTTGAGTTAGGAGAGCTGGCGGTTGGGCAGTTTGTCAGAGTGCATATGAATGCCAAACGCCTAGCCCAACTTGGACTGTCGCCAGTGATGGCTTACTGTCATGGTCATGATGGCTTAGCCAACAATCCTCCCTGAACCGTGCCATCTAACCGTGCCATCAAGACAATTAAGCATCTGGGTGCATTCTTACGTTCAGTTCATCAATCACTTCTACCCATACGGCATCACGTTTCCACTCTTCTTGTAAAAATGCACGCTGTTTTTCTGTCCAAACTTTGGCATCTTTTAAGTTGGTGTCTTCATCAAGCTGATTGTCAGCAATAAACTGGTCAATGGCTTCATCTGAGCTGTCCAATCCTAATTGAGCAAATAAATCATTTAAGGTGTAGTTTTGTTCGCCTAGCATGATAAGTTCCTTTTGTGTGTGGTTTTATTTTTTAATTGATAAGATAATTTTTTAATTGATAGAAAAAATCCCCAACCAATTACCAAACCAATGACATAGATGGCTATCAACTGGCAATTAGCTGGGCTTGATATGTTAATTAACTTAATTGATGTATAAATGCCTATGCCAACACAAATTTATGGCAACAGATGGCTGACCGCATCACGCTCTTCTATCAGCTCGGTTTCGGTGGCTTTCATTTTTTGTTGCGAAAAATCAGACGACACATCTAAGCCTTCAACAATTTGCCAATCGCCGTTTTTACAAGTACATGGGAATGAATAAATCAAGCCTTCAGTGATGCCATATTGCCCTTGTGAGTACACGCCCATAGACACCCAGTCATTATCATCAGTACCCAATGCCCAGCTACGCATGTGAGCGATGGCAGCGTTGGCAGCTGATGCGGCAGAAGACGCACCACGAGCTTTAATGATGGCTGCCCCACGTTGTTGTACGTTGGGGATATAAGTGTTTTCGTACCAATCACGCTCAACTTGCTCTAAAGCTGACTTGCCATTCACGGTGGTAAAGGTCAAATCTGGATATTGCGTCGATGAGTGATTGCCCCAAATAATCATTTTTTTGATGTCATTGACGGTACTGTTGGTTTGCTCTGCTAACTGTGCCATGCCACGATTGTGGTCTAAACGGGTCATGGCAGTGAAGTTGCGTGGGTTTAAATCTTTAGCGTTACGCTGAGCGATTAGGGCGTTGGTGTTGGCAGGATTACCAACCACCAAGACTTTAACATCACGGCTGGCAACGTCATTTAATGCTTTGCCTTGGGCGGAGAAGATGGCGGCATTGGCTTCTAGCAAATCCTTACGCTCCATGCCCGGTCCACGGGGTCTTGCACCAACCAATAACGCATAGTCGGCATCTTTAAATGCCACATTCGCATCATCGGTCTGCACCACACCAGCAAGCAAGGGAAACGCACAGTCTTCTAGCTCCATCACCACACCTTTTAAGGCATCAAGGGCTGGGGTAATCTCAAGCAGTTGCAAAATCACAGGCTGGTCTTTACCCAGCATCTCACCAGATGCGATGCGAAACAGCATGGCATAGCTGATGTTACCAGCAGCGCCAGTCACCGCAACTCGAACAGGTTGTTTTGTTTGTGTCATATTGGTTTGTGTCATAAGTAATTCCTTCAACTTAATTAAAAATAAAAAATAATGCTTAAAAATCAACTGAATGTTAGCCACATCATAAGATAACACGTTTTATTTCATTTGATAAGCATCAAGAACCAAACCACTTAATTTAAAAAATGTCAAGTTGCAATATTCAAGTTGCTTTCAAGTTGCAAAGCTTGTTTGATGGTTGTGTTAGGCATCTGGCAAGCGTGCTATCCAAATGGTTGTGAGCAAACAAATCGCACTGATGGCATAGGCAAGCCAAATCATCTCGTGAGACAATCGATAAAATAACATGGCACAGGACATCGCCATCATACCCCATGCCAAATATTTGGCATAACGAGGAATGGCTCGGCGTTCATGCCAATTTCTGATGAAAGGGCCAAGTGTCTTATGATTGACAAGCCACAGATGAAATTTTTGGGAACTTTTAGCAAAACAAGCCGTTGCCAGTAACACAAAGGGAGTGGTTGGCAGTACAGGCAATACAATGCCCACAATGCCAATGCCCAAAAATAAAAACCCTAAGCACAAAAAACCCCCACGCACCACTTGTTGCCAAACCGTGTTTGATGTTGCTGATGGCACGTTTTTTGGGGCAGCTTGGTTTTGGGTGGCTTGAGTATCCAATAGGCCATCAGACATCGGAGACTTGTCCATAAACTTATCCATAAACTCACTACCAGTAAAGACCGTTATCGTTAGCATTGACGTATGGGTTTTGCTTGTGTTTTGCATGTCTTGTTGGCTGTTAAGCGGTCAGTGGTGCTGTTTTTTGTTTTGCTATTTTGGTCTGACCACGCCCATACGCTCACTTATCGGTTTGGGTTGACCAAGTAAGTATCCATAAAAGGTGGCATTTTCCATGACCTTTTTCACATAGTCTTTGGTTTCATAATAAGGAATGGTTTCAATGTATTGGTCAGCACTTAGGTTGCCATGGTTAGGTAGCCAACGTATGGCTTTGCTTGAGCCTGCGTTATAGCCTGCGGTGGCAACAGCAGGTTGATGGCCCACTTTTTGTAAGTTATTGCTAAGATACCAAGTACCATAGCGGATATTGGTATTGGGGTTGGCGGTGTTCTGTGGGGATTCACCCAGCTTGCGAGCGATGTGTTTGGCGGTGTTTGGCATGATTTGCATTAAGCCCCCTGCCCCCACGTGAGAGCGAGCTGATTCATTGAAACGGCTTTCTTGACGCATGATGCCGTATGACCATGCAGGGTCGATGCCAACATGACGGCTATGACGTAACACGCTGTCACGGTAGGGTGTTGGGTGGGTGATGGCAAGATTGCTAACCGTTTCGCTTGAATCAAGCGCATAGATGGCACGGTCATGCCAGCCAAGTTCATGAGCTTGTAAGGCTGCTGCCATGAGCAGTCCATCATCTCGACGGTCACGTGCTTGCTTAACCGCCCAGTTCCATTCTCTTTTCGTGTCCGAAGGGTCGCCATTGTGATGATATAACGCAAAGGCACGAGCAAAGTTTGCGTTTTGTTTGACACGCATGCGGTCTTGATGGCTGACTTGTGGTAAGCGACCACCCCCCATTTGGTTGATGTTCAGTCGTCTGCCCAGTTTGTCTTTGGCAAGCAGTCCATAATAGTTCGTGTGATTTGCCAATCGCTCATAAATTTGTCTGGCAATGCCTTGTTGTTGGTGGTTGCCATGTTCATAGGCTCTTGCCAACCAATATTGCCAAATATCATCACCTTGTATGCTTTTGTCCATATGGCTGATGGCGTTAATCACATCTTGCCATTCACTGTAGCGAATGCTTGCTTGGGCATAGTCTTCTGCTTCTTCAAAGTTAAAAGGTTGCCCCATGCTTTGACGAAACCAATCCACCGCTTCATGACTAAAGCCGTCATCGGTGTTCATGTTCATGCGTTTGACAGCAATGGTTCGGTATGCCATTTGTCGTGTGGCATCATCGAGCAGTTTGTTACGACGGTTGGCATCTTGACGCACATCATAAGCCAGTTGGGTGTGGGCTTCACGATAAGATTTGGCGGTCAAACGACCAATGGCGTACAGATACAGATGGCGGTTTTTACTGCTGGGCGGCTGGGCGGCCATTTGGGTAAAAAAAGCATTGGGGTTTTGGTTAATGCGATTTAATTCATCATAACTGATGGGCATTCCCAAAAGACGACTTAAAGCAATGATGTCGCCGTTGTTACCCATACGTAACATGCGATACAGTCGTTGTTGGCGTTCATCTTGGCTGATGCCTTGGTAAGCGTTTAGCTCAGTTGCCAACTGAGTACAAAGGGCGGGCTGCTTTTTGGTATTTAGCCATACTTTTTGTTTTTCTATCATGACCTGTGTTTGACCACCACCATAAAGTTCACCCAAAGCCATGGCACAGCGTTCGCTGGTATCGGCATTTTTGATGTGGGGTGAGACTTGTTTAACCGCTTGGTAATTGCCTTGGGTGGCTTGGGCTTCAGCATAGTCAGCGACTAATTTTTCGCTCAATGCGGTATTGGGATATTGTTTGACAAAAGCAATGACGCTGTTGGGCGACAGTGAGCTTAGCTCATTATTGAGCCGCCAGTAGGTTGGATACATGGCAAACAAACTGCCCGCCATCATCTGCTCATACTGATACAAACTGTTTTGGTCGCCATTGTTGGCAGCACGTTTGGCAGCTTGATAATGCTCAATACCACTGACAGTTGGCACGGTTTCTTCAATGGCATTTGACCCTTGAAAATGATGATTGGCGATGTTGCCATTGCGTCTGTTGGGTGCATAGTCATCGCTTGGTGGTTGGGACATGGCAAATTGGGTTGTGGCAGATTGTTTTGAGTTGACATTGAAGTTAGCATTTTGATGGATATTAGGCATACCAAGCACAGCTGGCGTGTGTGTTGTGTTGGTCTCGCTCATACTTGAGTTTATGGCATTGGGGTTTATGGCGGGGTTTATGGCGGAATTTATGGTATTGGGGCTTATGGTTGTGGTACTACAGGCAGTTTGTAGCATTACCAAGGCAACCATGGTACTTAAGGTAACTTGACCTTTGGTTAACGGCAAATAGGACATATTCGTAAGCTTTAAGATAAAAAAAGAGAACATGGCTAACTCACAAGCAAGATGATATTATGGTTTGGCAAAATAAAAAATAGAACACCTACTGTCACCAATACCGTGTTTAAGTCTGATAAAAGAATGCAAGTCTGATAAAAAAATGCTCATATAAGATAAAGATAATAACAGAACGATAATAACAAGAATAATGGCAATGAAGATGATAACAAAAAAATCATCAAATGGTAAATTGACATAAGTTGATACATAAAACATACTAATGGGCAGGTATTGAGCAAGTATTTGTCAATTAATTGCCGCAAATGTCTTAAGCGGACAAACCCATCAATGAATTTCGAACGTGGATAACAAATAACATGGACAATATGGACAACAGATAAAAGCGAAATAACATCATAACCATCATAACCATGTCATTTAAAAACAGGACATAACGACAAGTGATGCCAATCATCACGTTTACATCATGTGCCATCAACATAATGTGCTATAATAAATGGTTAAAATCTTTGCATCTGTTATTTTGACATCGACTGTTTTTATATCCACTGTATCCATTGTTTGCCTGTATTGGAAACCGCCACCATGACTGCCACGATATTTAACCCCCGCTCCACCCAAAACCATAACCTAGCCAATGGCATCGAACAGACAACCAAACAAGATAAATCTGAGCAACACAAAAAAGTCTATATCGCCACGCAAGGCTGTCAGATGAATGTCTATGATTCAGAAAAAATGGCGGCGGTATTGGGTGATTCGCATGGCATGACCCTAACCGATGACATCAACGATGCTGATGTGCTGATTATGAACACCTGTTCAATCCGAGAAAAAGCCCAAGAAAAGGTCTTTAGCGAACTGGGTCGCTGGCGTAAATTAAAAGAAAAAAATCCTGACCTAGTGATTGGCGTGGGTGGTTGTGTGGCATCACAAGAAGGCGATAATATCCAAAAACGAGCCCCTTATGTGGACATGGTGTTTGGTCCACAAACCCTACATCGCTTACCAGAATTATATGACAGTAGCACCAAGCAACAACATACCCAACCAAAAAATCGCATCGGCACGGTAGACGTATCTTTCCCAAGTATTGAGAAGTTTGACTTTTTGCCTGAACCAAAAGTCGAGGGCTTCAAGGCGTTTGTCTCTATCATGGAAGGTTGTTCCAAATATTGTTCGTTTTGTGTCGTGCCTTATACCCGTGGTGAAGAGTTGTCTCGCCCACTTGACGACGTGTTGGCAGAGATTGACAGCTTGGCTGAGCAAGGCGTGCGAGAAGTTACTTTACTTGGGCAAAACGTTAACGGCTATCGTGGCGAAAAAGACGATGGTAGCATTTGTCGATTTGCTGAGCTTTTGCACTATGTGGCACACATTGATGGCATCGAACGTATCCGCTACACCACCAGCCACCCACTTGAATTCACCGATGACATCATCGACGCTTATGGCAAACTGCCACAGTTGGCATCACATCTGCATCTGCCAGTACAAAGTGGCTCAAATTCAGTTTTAGCAGCGATGAAACGTAACCACACCATCGACGTGTACATTAACCAAATCAATAAATTACGAGCAGTGCGTCCTGACATACACTTATCTGGTGATTTTATCATCGGCTTTCCTGGTGAAAGCGATGATGATTATCAACAAACGCTGCAACTGGCCAAAGACTTAGACTTTGACCATTCGTACAGTTTTATCTACTCCAAACGCCCTGGCACGCCTGCTTCTGACTTGCCAGATGACATTCCTTTACAAGTTAAAAAAAACCGCCTTGCTGAATTTCAAAAGCTGATTGTGCAATCGACACTCAACAAAACCAAAAACATGGTTGGCACACGCCAAAGGGTGCTGGTAGAAGAGATTGCTGACCGTTATCATGACCATTTACTTGGCACAGCAGACAACACACGTTCGGTGGTATTTTTAGCAACTGACGCACAACAAGCATCGCTGATGGGCAAGCTGGTAGAAGTGCAAATCACCGAATACATCAGCCCACATATGGTTAAAGGTGAGTTACTGGACGTGTTGGGTTAAATAGATGGGTTGGCCCAACCGATAAGTTAACCAAGTGTTTTATTAGACAGATTTTATGATCGTTGTTGTTTTGTGATGGCACTTTTTTTCTGCTCATTTATGGCGTATAGTAAAAGAACACCTGTAAACACACGGTGTTCTTTTTGTTTCAATCACACAAGGAATGTACGATGAAATACGCCAATCCCAATACCGAAGGCTCTAAAGTTCAATTCAAAGACAAATACGACAACTTCATCGGTGGTGAATGGGTTGCCCCCATCGATGGAAACTATTTTGACAATGTCTCTCCTGTTGATGGCAAGGTTTATTGTCAAGTTGCCCGCTCTGATGCCAAAGATGTGGAAAAAGCCTTAGATGCGGCGCATGCTGCTAAAGACAAATGGAACGCATCCACCCCGACCGAACGCAGCAATTTATTAAACAAAATCGCCAACCGCCTAGAAGAAAATCAAGAAATGTTGGCAATCGCCGAAACATGGGAAAATGGCAAACCCATTAGAGAAACATTGGCGGCAGATATCCCATTGGCGATTGATCATTTTCGTTATTTTGCAGGGTGTGTCCGAGCTCAAGAAGGCAGCATTTCCCAAATTGATGAAGATACGGTGGCTTATCATTATCACGAACCATTGGGCGTGGTTGGGCAAATCATCCCTTGGAACTTCCCCATCTTAATGGCAGCTTGGAAGCTTGCTCCTGCCTTAGCTGCTGGTAATTGCGTGGTACTCAAACCTGCCGAACAAACGCCAACCAGCATTTTGTTGGTGATGGAATTGATTGCTGACCTGTTGCCTGCTGGGGTGATTAATGTGGTCAATGGTTTCGGCCCTGAAGTTGGTGAACCATTGGCAACCAACCCTAGAATTGACAAAGTTGCGTTTACTGGTTCAACGCAAGTGGGGCAAAAAATCATGGAGTATGCCACACAAAACATCATTCCGATCACCTTAGAATTAGGTGGTAAGTCGCCCAACATCTTCTTTGCTGATGTGATGGACAAAGATGACGATTATTTAGAAAAAGCCTTAGAGGGGTTTGCCATGTTTGCCTTAAACCAAGGCGAGGTATGTACTTGCCCATCTCGTGCATTGGTACATGAAAGTATCGCCGAAGCCTTCTTAAAAAAGGCGGTCGAACGGGTCAAAAACATCAAAACAGGGCATCCACTGGATACCGAGACCATGATAGGCGCTCAAGCATCGCAAGAGCAACAAGAAAAAATCTTAAGCCTAATTGATGTGGGTCGTAAAGAAGGTGCTGAAGTACTCACAGGTGGTCACGCCAGACAAGAGATCGAAGAGGGTTATTACATTGAGCCAACCATCTTAAAAGGCACGAATGACATGACGGTATTTCGTGATGAAATTTTTGGTCCTGTCTTATCAGTCACAACCTTTAAAGACTTTAACGAAGCCATCAAAATTGCCAATGACACCATGTATGGCTTGGGGGCTGGTGTGTGGTCACGAAATGGCAACATTGCCTATCGTGCAGGGCGCGCCATTAAAGCAGGTCGAGTGTGGACTAACTGCTATCACATCTACCCTGCTCATGCCGCCTTTGGTGGCTATAAAAAATCTGGCATTGGTCGAGAAAACCATAAAATGATGCTGGCACATTATCAACAAACCAAAAACCTATTGGTCAGTTATTCTGAAAAACCAATGGGATTATTTTGACATACTCCCACCACCAAACCCAGCGGTAGGCGTGAGAATTCTTGCGACCCATAACAACTTAAGCTTAAGATTGAGTTTGAGTTGTTACCTTTCGTCATGCCACCATCGCTGAATAGTATCGGCATGAGGGAACTCTTTACACAGTAGCAAGTCCTGCCACATCAGCTAATGCTTGCTTTTTATGGTTTTTTACCATATTTTTTACACCTAAATATTCAATCACATGACTGGTAGCTTGGTTTTCGCAAATCAGTTTATGCGTGACTTTATGGTGTCAGTCTAAATGGTGTCAGTCTAAACACTGGTTGCGTACTTTTTCATGAATACGAGCAACAGCTAACTTTTTGAAATATGGGTATAATTTAGCATTGTTTTTATTTAGTGTCTATGACATTGAAAAACAACGACATCAAAAAACAAGAACGCCCTGATTAGCTCGCTCCGTGCTTACATCTCCACCTAAATCAAAGATTATGGATGGAGAATGACGCACGATGAGTTAAAATCATTTGTCATTAAGTCAGTGATTTTGCCAATGCCATTGATAAGCAAACAGCAAGCAGGTTTTTTTAAGTAAAAAAACCTGCTTTTTATCATATGCCACACATTGCCACCGCCACCATACCCACATAACATCATACCCACATAACATCATGAACAGCCATCATATCACGTCTTATCCAACATGGAACACATTACCCCTACAAATGGCTCAAGCCCATGATTTAAATCATGCCGACTTACGTCAACTGTTGCATCGGTTACGCTTTGCCAACGCTCAAGGCATTGCCAATGACTTGCAAACCCTTAATTCACAAACCCGTCATTCACAAAGCATCGATGACTTGATACAAACGCCCATTGCTCATGCCAGTGTGTTGGTGGCACTGACCAATGAGAGGCACCCCATGTTGTTGCTGACCAAAAGGGCATCACACATCACCGCTCATGCTGGTGAAATTGCCTTTGCTGGGGGTAAATACGAACCTGCTGACACCAATAACATCGTTACCGCCTTACGAGAGAGCTTAGAAGAAGTGAATCTTGACCCAACTGGGGTGCGATTGTTGGGACAACTGCCCACCCAAACGTCCAAATCAGGGTTGGTCGTGCGTCCGATTGTGGCGGTTATTCCACCAAATTTATCATTGCAAGCAGAGCAGGGTGAGATTGAGCGGATATTTTGGGCAGACTGGCAGTATCTGCGTCATGCACCGACGGTAGATTATCATTTAATCACACAAGTGGCAGGGCAGAGCATGAAACTGGTTACCCCATGTTGGCAAGTAGATGGTGAAACTGTGTGGGGACTGACAGGGCGTATCATTGCCAGTTTATTAAAGGTGGGGTTTGATAGACATATTGAGTGGTATTATCGGCAACAAACCCAGCAGGGATTAGATACATCATTCATGGTCACTAAAAACATCGGTTAAAAAACATCAGTTAAAAAATATCAGTTAAAAAATATCGGTTAAAAAATATCGGTAAAAAAACAGACCCATATCAGTATGGTTCATATTGGGTCAGCTTGTTGAGTGGAGACTGGTCATCGATTTTCATATGAGCGTTTGTCGTGAACAGGTTGAGTAAGCTGGGCAAGCTGTTCTGGCGATGACCATAAGCCTTCTAAATCATAAAATTCACGAGCTTGGGGCATCATCACATGCACCACCACAGAACCTAAGTCCACCAAAGTCCAGTCGCTTTCTTTTTCACCTTCACGCCCCAATGGCAGATAGCCTGCTTGTTTGGCGGTAACAGACACATGGTCAGCAAGGGCTTGCACATGGCGTTTTGATGTGCCTTCAGCGATGACCATACGGTCAGCAACATCGGTCAAATTTGTGACGTCCAGCACGGTGATGTTTTTGGCTTTGACATCATCTAATGCGTCGGTAACAAGCTTTAGACAAGCGTCAATATGGGTTTGGATTTGTTGTTCGGTTGATTGAGGTTGTTGTGTTTGTTGGCTTATCGATTGCGTCATTGTGTTGGATTACCTTGATAACAGAAATAACTTGGGTGAAATAAAATCAGTTTGGCTAATATTGGTTTAACCAAAATCGGTTTAGCGAGCTTCTAAAATTCGGTTGCGCACAAAGATGACTTTATGTTGATTGTCATTGGGATAGCGTTCTTCTAACTCAAAATATCTGGGATACGCCCGCAAAAAGTCGCTGAATTTATCATAATGAAACAAGCGAGCGTCAAAGTCTGGCTCAACCTTTAAGATGTAGTTTTTGACAGGGGCGATGTTTGCCCACCCTTGGTCATCTGCCATGCTGGCAATGGCAAGTTTGACCAGCGTGATTGCCACATCCACAGGCTTAAACTGATTGCTGTCCATAGAGAACAACATGTCCGCTGAGTCATAAAAATCCACCTTAGGCATCTCTTTGTTGTTGTCAAACATCTCAAGATAAGTGAACTTATCACACGCTTGCATAAAGGCTTTTGGCGTACTGCGATTGCCAAAGCCAAAAACCTGCAAACCTTGCTCTCGCATACGCTGAGCCAGTCGTGTGTAGTCACTGTCAGATGTGACCAAACAAAAGCCATCAAACCGCCCTGTATATAGCAAATCCATGGCATCAATGATAAGAGCAGAGTCGGTGGCATTTTTGCCTGTGGTGTAGGCGAACTGCTGAATGGGCTGTAGTGAGTAGTTAAGCAATCTTCCCTTCCAGCTACCCAGTTGTGGTTTTGTCCAGTCACCATAGACACGGCGAACACTGGCTCGCCCAATGGCAGCAATTTCTGACATCAGGCGGTCTAAATGCTCCGTTGACGCATTATCAGCATCGATGAGCAAGGCAAGCTGTGCGTCTTTGTCAGGTTTATCAAATCCAGACATGGCTACTCCGCATGATTACATCAACATGGCATACAAAAAACAGACATACAAGAGCATGGCATACACGCATTTTCACAAGTATGACAAGCATTTTAACAAATTGCTTCAGCGATTACTTGTTATTTTATTGCTTATCATACGTTTGAGCTGTTGGCTTGAATGGCAGTCAAGGCAATGGTATAGACAATGTCATCAACCAATGCCCCACGAGATAAGTCATTAACAGGTTTGTTTAAGCCTTGCAACATGGGTCCGACACTGATGACGTTGGCACTTCGTTGTACTGCTTTATAAGTGGTGTTGCCTGTGTTTAGGTCGGGGAATATAAACACATTGGCTTGCCCTGCCACAGGTGAGTTGGGTGCTTTTTTCTTGCCCACGCTCATAACAGAGGCGGCATCGTATTGTAAGGGGCCGTCTACCAACAAGTCAGGGACTCGTTTACGCACAATTTCGGTGGCTTTTTTGACTTTTTCCACATCATCGCCAGTGCCTGATGTGCCAGTTGAATAGCTTATCATCGCCACTTTTGGTTCAATGCCAAACGCTTTGGCAGAGGCGGCGGATTGAATGGCAATTTCTGCCAGCTCTTCGGCGTTGGGGTTGGGGTTGATGGCACAATCACCATACACCACGACTTGCTCAGGCAATAGCATAAAAAATACCGATGATACCAGTGAATAATCTGGTGAGGTTTTAATCAGCTGAAAAGCAGGACGCACGGTATTGGCGGTGGTATGTACCGCTCCTGATACCAATCCATCTACTTCACCTTGATATAACATCATCGTCCCTAACACCACGGTGTCTTTAAGTTGACTTGCTGCCATTGGCTCGGTCAGTTTACCTTTGCGTCGCTCAACCATGGCATCGACATAGTTGTTGGCGATGCTGGCAGGGTCAATGATTTCAATGCCTTCGGGTAACTCGATGCCTTGGTTTTTGGCAACTTCTTCCACTTCTTCTTGGGTTGCCAACAGCACACAGTTGGCAATGCCACGGCTCTGGCAAATACTGGCAGCTTCTACTGTGCGTGGTTCTGCTCCTTCTGGTAAGACGATGCGCATTTTGGTTTGTTGGGCTTTTTTAACCACCAAATGACGAAACGCAGACGGTGATAATCTTGGAACATGTCCACGACTAAAGTAATCTTTTAGCCAATCTAAATCTAAATGAGCGGCAACAAAGCGAGCCACTTCACTGGCACGGTCAATGTCATCTTCAGGGATTTCATTGCTGATATTGCTTAAACGTTGAACCGTATCATAACTGTTGGTCTTAACGCTCATCACAGGCATGCCCGTCTTTAAAGCAGGGCGACATAAGTCGATGATGGTGCTGTTGGGCGTGATGCCCCCTGTTAAGATGATGCCTGCCATTGGCACGCCATTCATTGAAGCTAAGGCAGTCGCCAGTAAGATGTCGTCTCGGTCACCAGGAGCGACAATCAAGCTACCACGGCTAAATACCTGCCCAATGTTGGCAACCGTCTGGGCAGTCAAAGTGGTGCGATTCACTCGGCGAGATTTGGCTTCACCTTTATTTATCCAATACGCCCCAAGCTCTCGACCGATGTCCCATGTTCTTGGCACAGACAAACTATTAGAAAATGGCACAACCCCTAATAGATGGAACTTATCGGTGGCAAATGCAGGGGAGAGTTTTTTGACTGCCTTGATAAACGCATCATCTAAGTCAATATTGGCTTGCCCTGGGGCGACAGGTTGATTTTCAAAGACGTTTGGCACATTTTGTACTCGCATTAAAATACAACCCAAAGTACGTGAACTTGCCAGACCGCCAAATTCAGTGGCGTGTACGTCCAATTTATCTGCCAGTGCTTCAGGGTTTTGTAAGTCGGCAGTACTGACCAAAATGATGTGAGCATCTAAAGCATTTGCCAAAGCATGATTGACACTGACCGCATAAGACGCATCAGCAGACGGCACTAAGCCTTCGCACACCATCACGTCATAGTCATCTTTTAGGTTTTGATGCCCTGCCACCACTTCTTCCATCAAATCATCTAAATGACCATCGCCAATCATGCGTTCCATGCGATGACGGTTAATCGGTTTGGGAGATTTGATACCAAAAGCTTTTTCTGCCAACGCCCCAGACGCATTTGAATTGTGTTTAGAGTCATCATCAGTCTGCAAAAATGGCTTCATAAAGCCTGCCTTAATGCCAGAGTAGTCTAACGCTTTGATTAAGCCCAAACTGGCAGATGTCAGACCAATGCCTCTTTGAGTGGGTATCAGTAAAATGGTTTGCATAAATTGCCCTTTTTATGAATGTGATACAAAACAATCATGATATAGAATAATGATGGGTAAATTCTTTATCAGATTAACCAAGATAAGATTAGCCAAAATAAGACCGACCAAGCTACTTGCCAATCACCTCACGGGTTTCCATGGCAATTTGATACTCTTCATCGGTGGGAATAACCCAAAGTTCAAGCCGACTGTCAGGGTGGTGAAAACTGCCTTCGCCACCACGGATAAGCTTGGCATTTTTATCAGCGTCAATGTGAATGCCAAAATGACGCATCACCGCCAAAATATTGGCACGAGTCTCAGCGGCATTCTCACCAATACCGCCTGTAAAGATGATGCCTGTCAGCGTTGGCACAGCACAGCTTAATGCTGCCAGATATTTACCCACCCGATACTCAAACATGGCAAGTGCCAGCTTGGCATTGGCATTGCCATCAGCCGCCGCTTCTTCAATGGTGCGCATGTCGTTGGAGATGCCAGACACACCCAGCACGCCACTTTGTTTGTTCAATAAAGTATCAATCTCTTCAATGCTCATGCCTCGAGTTCGGTGCAAGTGAGCGTGTAAGCTTGGGTCAACATCACCACTTCTTGTCCCCATCATCAAGCCCTCAAGTGGGGTTAGTCCCATGCTGGTGTCCAAGCTTTTGCCATCATAAATCGCTGCTGCTGAACAACCATTGCCTAAATGGGCAGTTAGCCAACCGTGTGGAGCTGGTGTGTTGCTAAGCTTGCTGGCTCGATGCGACACATAGGCGTGTGATGTGCCATGAAAGCCATAACGGCGAATGCCATATTCTTCATACAGCTCTTTGGGAATGGCATAACGAAACGCCACATCAGGCATACTTTGGTGAAAGGCAGTATCAAACACCGCCACCTGTGGCAAATTAGGATAAAGGGTGTTGACCGCTTCGATGCCCAAAGCATTGGCAGGATTGTGTAATGGGGCTAATACGGTCAACTGTTTGATTTCTGATAACGTATGCTCATCAATCTTAACGGCCGATGAAAATTGACGCCCTCCATGAACCACCCGATGCCCAACCGCCACAGGCTGATGCTCTTTTAACAACTGTAAAATCTCTGTCAGGGCTTGCTTGTGGTCAGCCCCATTGAGTTTAAACAACTGTTTATCACCATCAGTGTTGGTGTGTTTAAGTTGTGCCAATGGTGTTCCCAATCCTTCTGCCAAGCCTGTGATGCGACTTTGATTGTCTTCACTGATTAAGGCGTATTTGATAGAAGAAGAACCACAGTTTAATACCAAAGTGGGGTTTATCATGATTGTCATAAACCAAATTCCTATGAATATGAATGAAATGTTAAGAAATAAACAAGCATACCAAGTATTAACAAATGCAAGTCACAAAAACAAGTCGCAAAAATAGGGGCTTATTATACCGCTGTTTGTGGTTAAAAGGGTAAACAAAAGCATGAAAGGCTTAACGCATTGCATAAAAGATAAACCCATAAAGCAAAACCCATTAAATGATTGACTGAGTAATACTGTGTTAAAATCAATCCCAAATAGCCCTAAGTTAAGATATTAGAATGTTAAGACATTAAGATGACGGTATTAAGCGACAACATATTAAGCATATTTTAAACCACCACAATACAGGCATGTTCTTATCTTAAGAGAGCATTAATAAACACAAGAGCATTAATACAAGAACATTGATACAAAAACATGGATATAACAGAGAGCATTGATATGAATATCTCAAAATCTGTCCTAACCATTTTGTTGTTGGTTGTCATGGGGCAATTATCAGCGTGTGGTCAAAAGGGTGATTTGTATTTGCCAAGCACCGCCAAGGGTGATGCTGACGACCGTTTTTTATTAACTCGGCCATTAGCAGATAAGCAAATGGCAGACAAGCAAACCACGGATAACATGGCAGACGTTATCAGCAAGCAAGCTGATGATAAACATTACCAACTGTCCACAGACCCAACCAATTTGCATCTATTGCAGGATAATCCAATGCAGGCATATTGATTGGATTTAACATGTGATTGATTTAATTTGCGATTGGTTTTACTTACGCAAAATCACTTTTTTTAACTTAAGGTCATGTTAAAATAGCAACCCTTTTGCCCTTTATTTTATTCATACTAAGGTAATGTTATGCGTATTTTATCTGTTTTTAATGTCAATAAAGCCCTTGTCAGCACCACTTCGGTTGCGGTATTTTTGGCTGCTTTATGTTTGGCTGGTTGTAATCAAAGTGGTCAATCCACCGATACCAATACGGACAGTACCACAGGTTCAGAAGTGGTTGCCAGTACCGATGATGCCAATGAGCATTTGGCTGAACATGCAACAGAAGATGTGATAACCGTTGACCCAACCGAAGAGATGTCAGAAGAAACACAGACTGGTGAGCCAACGGCTGACACCATGACAGGCACAGGCTCAGTAGAAGAGCAAGTCATCAGTGATAATCCTGACCAAGCATTTTAAGCTCTCCTTGGGTGTTATTCTCCTTGGGTGTTATTTAGTTTGGTTTTGGCTATTTTGCTATTTTGTTGGAATGTCTAATGTCTATGTCTGTTGTTTCTTCCCATTCGTTCGATAAGTTGTCTGAGCTGTCTGCTGATAGGTCTGCCATTCGGTATGATACGGACATGGGGTGCTACATCAATCCACATGCGTTGGTTGATTGTTTGCCTTATCTTTCTTATCGGCCTTGTCGGCATTTAGACCATCAATCGCAAATTGACCATGAATCCTTTGCTTTTGAACAACTTGCTTCTGAACAACTTGCTTCTGAACAACTTGCTTCTGAACAACTTGCTTTTGAACAACTTTATGTTGAAGAAGTGTCATTATTCGATGTGGCAAAGAAGTTTGCCACGCCTTGTTATGTGTATAGTCATACCGCCATCAAGCAAGCTTATTTGGCGTATGCCAATGCGTTTGCAGACTTAGGCGTGCCTGCTCAAGTTTGTTATGCGGTTAAAGCCAACTCCAACTTAGCAGTGCTTGGTGTGCTAAGTGAGCTGGGCAGTGGCTTTGATATTGTGTCGGTGGGTGAGTTGATGCGGGTGTTGGCGGCAGGTGGTGATGCGTCAAAAGTGGTGTATTCAGGCGTTGGCAAGACTGCTTGTGACATTCGTTATGCGTTAGAAAAAGGCATTGGTTGTTTTAATGTTGAGTCGGTCAGTGAGCTTGAGCTGATTGACCGTGTGGCAGGGCAGATGCAAGTAAAAGCACCCATCTCCTTACGCATTAACCCCAATGTGGATGCAGGTACGCACCCTTATATTTCAACAGGGCTTAAGCAAAATAAATTTGGCATCGCTCATAATCAGGCATTGGCAGTGTACCAACACGCTCAAGCCCTACCAAACCTTAACATCGTAGGCATCGACTGCCACATCGGTTCACAGCTGACTGAGACTGAGCCATTTTTGCATGCGTTGGATAAGCTGATTGATTTGATTGAGAAATTAAACGGTGCAGGCATTGAGTTTGCTCACATTGATATTGGTGGTGGGCTTGGTGTGCAGTATATTGATGAGTCGGTTGATGCGGTTGCAGACTTTGCTGCTGCTGTTACAAATCAGCTTAAAAAGTTGTTAGATAATGCTAAAAAACCAATAACACTGTTTTTAGAGCCGGGGCGTAGCATTGTTGCTAATGCTGGTGTGCTGTTGACTCATGTTGATGTACTCAAACCCAGTCTGTCTTTGGACAATGACAGCAAAAACTTTGCCATTGTTGATGCTGCCATGAATGACTTAATCCGCCCTGCTTTATATGAAGCAGAAATGGCAGTCATTCCTGTGATGCTTGCCAAACAATCAGACGAACCAATCAGTCAATCTGTGCCAAAGACAGCTTGGGACATCGTAGGAGCGATATGCGAGACAGGCGACTTTTTGGCAAAAGCACGCTTGCTTGACTTAAAAGAGCAACAACTGCTTGCGATGACAGGGGCAGGGGCGTATGGTTTTGTCATGTCCAGCAACTACAACACTCGCCCTAGAGCATGTGAAGTCATGGTCTGTGGTGATAAAATGCAACAAATTCGAGCCAGAGAACGCATTGAAGACTTATTTGCTACTGAGTCCTTGATGAACGTTTAACCCAATCAGCACATTCTTTTTTTTAATTTTTTGTCCAAAGCTGTCGATTGCAAGCTTTGGATTTTTTGTCTGATTTTTTGTCTGATTTTTTGTCTGATTTTTTAGTCATCATGGCAAGCCATCGGTTGACGTGATAAGATAATCACAAAACAAAACCAAAGGAATTATCATGTTAATAGAATTTACCAAAATGCACGGACTGGGCAATGACTTTATGGTCATCGATTTGGTGACCCAACGTTTGGATTTAACCACGCCACTCATTAAATTACTGGGCGACCGCCATTTTGGCATCGGATTTGACCAATTATTGGTGGTTGAACCACCAACCAGACCCGATGTGGATTTTCGTTATCGTATTTTTAACCAAGACGGCTCAGAAGTACAACAATGTGGCAATGGGGCAAGATGTTTTGCTCGCTTTGTGCAAGCACGCAAACTTACTTTTAAGCAACGCTTAAGAGTTGAAACGGTCAGTGGCATCTTAACATTAACCACCGACCGCTATGGTTGGGTGCAAGTCGATATGGGTAAGCCCAAGTTTGAGCCTGCTGATGTTCCTTTTGCCCCAAAAGCCATCACCAAAATCCAAAATGCCTACCGTCTCAATGTCAACGGCACTCCTGTGCAGTTGTATGTTGCCAACATGGGCAATCCCCACGCTGTCATCAAAACTGATGATGTGTTGACCGCTGATGTTGAAAGGCTGGGTAAAGCCATCGAAGCACATGAAGCCTTTCCCGAGCGGGTTAATGTCGGTTTTATGCAAATCATGAACCAACGGCACATTCGCTTGCGTGTTTATGAACGTGGGGTGGGTGAAACTCAAGCTTGTGGTACAGGGGCGTGTGCTGCTGTGGCAGTTGGCATCAATGAAGGCTGGTTAGATGAAGGTGAAGACATTCGAGCTCAATTATACGGGGGCAGTATGCTGGTCAGATGGCAGCCAGGTTATAACATGATGATGACAGGACCGACTGCTTTTGTCTATGAAGGGGTGTTTAGCCCAGATGGTTTAATGGCACAAGCAGGCATTAAGGTGAATAAACCATACGCTGATGACAGCGATAATGATGACGTTAGGGATAATGACTTGTGATGACTGATGGTGCTGATGCTGATGCTAAAAATTAACGCCAAAATCAATGGCGACAATCAACGCCAGACCATGGTCATAGACATGCCAGTTGAGCCGTTGCCAGCCAATCAGATTCAGCTGGTATCTGCTTGGCTTGAGAAATTATTACAACAAAACTACTCACACCACACATTAGACGCTTATCGCAGGGCAGTGATGAATTTGTTGGTATTTTTGCATAAACGACAACGACAGTTTAATCAATGCGACAAGCGACTGCTGACTTATTTTATCAGCGAACGCAGGGAGTACCATGGCATCAAGCCAATAAGCATGCAACATGAATTGTCTGCCATTCGCCATTTTTATGCTTGGTTGATTGATATGGGGCATGCCACCATAAACCCCACCACAGGGCATCACCTAAAAAACCAAGTCCGCAATTTACCAACCATTGCTGATGTTGATTTACTCAGTCAATTATTAGACCAAGCCATGCCAGAAGATGCCAAGCAAGCTTGCTTATGGAGACGAGATAGGGCGATGTTTGAGCTACTCTATGGCAGTGGATTGCGAGTGGGGGAGTTGGTTGCTTTGGATATTAATGACGTTGATTTGGTGCAAAAAGTGGTTAGGGTATTTGGTAAAGGGAAAAAGCGTCGACTTGTTCCCATGACCAGTGGCAGTGTCGATGCCATTCATCGCTATCTGCCCCAGCGTTGTCTTTGGGCAAAAAATGCAGACATGGCATTATTCATCAGTGAGCAACGGGGCAGACGGCTTAGCACTCGCAGTGTGCAACAACGCTTAAAAGTTTGGGCAACTCGTGCTGGCATTGACCAAAATCTGTATCCACACTTGCTTAGACACTGTTTTGCATCACATATGTTATCAGAAAGTGGTGATTTACGAGCAGTACAAGAGATGCTGGGGCATGCCGATGTCAGCACCACGCAAATTTATACGCAAGTCGATTTTGTTAAGCTTACTCAAATCTATGACACAGCCCACCCAAGGGCTGTTCGCATCACAGCAAAATCATAAGCTAACGTGTTTATATTCACTTAAATCCATATTCATCTAAGCAATCTAAGCAGATGATTCACTACCATGAGTTGCTGACAGTGCTTCATTGGTGCGACGCAGTTTAAGACTGAGCATGGATGCCAGTGCCTTTAAAATGTTGATGCCAATTCTGGGGTGGTCAATTAAGATACGCTCAAAATCACGTTTGGGCAACACAATCAAGCCTGTTCTTTGAGTGGCCTTGGCAGAAGCCGAACGAGACAAATCATCAATCAATGCCATCTCACCGATGCTGTCCCCAGGTTTTAGCGTTACCAACGTCATTTGTTTGTCTGGCAATTGTTTGAGTATCTCGATACTCCCAGCCACCACGAACGCCACATAATCACCCACCTCACCTTCAAAAAACAGATATTCACCTGTTTCTATGCCTCGAAAGGTCAAATACTGCTCCAAAATACCGAACTGATATCGGTCTAAATTTTGAAACACCACATTGCTTTTTAATAACTCGTATAAAGACATTTGAGCTGTCATGGTAATGTCCATAGGAATATTAAGAGTATGGCACTGTTTTTTATTGATGACTGTTTTTGACTGATGAAGGTTGCCACTGACAACGTTGTTTACTGGCAAAATTTTATCTGACTGTGGTTCTTATGCCAAATGTCTTATGCCAAGCGATGACACTCAAAAATGGGTAAATCTACCCTATTTTGGTGTTGTTGTTCATCATCGAAAACAGCAGTAATCACACTACAATCTCGTTTATGATGGCTGTTTTCACCATTTTGCCAATCATCAAAAGACGTGTTGTCCATTGTCAATATTTGACCACGGCTGTCAGTGATGGTGCTGTGCCCCCAAGTATGGCGAATGGTTGAACACGTGGTTGTGTTCATGTTGGTGTCAATGTCTGTCAGATGGTGTTGAATGTCGTTAATGGGTGTTGGTATGATGTGTTTGCCCCCTTGTGCTGAGCCAATAACCAAACATTGACTGTCAATGGCACGAGCCTGTAATAATAACCGCCAATAAACTTCTCCTGTCTGGTAAGTAAAGGCACTGGGCGCAGATAAAAGGTTCGCCCCTGACTGTCGTAGCCGTTGTGCCAGTGCAGGAAAACGCAAATCAAAACACACCATCATGCCCAGCATGACTGTCGCATGGTCCAACTCAAGATGAGCGGTAACAATTTGAGTGCCTGCCTCAAAGGTTTGAGCTTCATCATAGCCACCTTGGTTGTCTGCCACTGTGGCACGGAACAGATGAATTTTATCATAGCGAGCCACTTGACTGCCATCAGGGGCAAACAGCAAGCTGGCTTGTCGAAGTCGCCCATCATTGATGACACTGCCATCTGGGCGATAAGGGCAAGGCAATGTCCCTGCCAACACATACAACTGATGCTTGCTGGCAAGATGAGCAAAGTAGGAACTAAGCTCATCAAAGCGTTGTGCTGTGGCATGCTGTCTGCCCATACTGGCAACATTCTCTGGCAATACCACCAACTTTGCCCCTTGCCCTTTAGCAACATCAATGGCGGTGGCAGCGATTTGTAAATTGGCATCACAATCGGCTTGTGAATTCATGCCGATGCAGGCAATCATGGGCTTGGTCATGGCGTTACCCTTAACTGACGTATGATTTAACTGATGTGTGTGATTTAACTGATGTGTCATTCAACTGACAACTGACGCACCACTCACATGATGGTCTTTATTTTTTTACAGACCACACCAGCACATCACCATATCATACCAGTTATTCCAAAGAATTTTGCCCAATTTATCCATAATGTAGTATCCTTTATCATATTGATTGTTATTAATAAAACAAACAACATCACCATCAACCAGAGTTTTTAATCATTATGAGTCTTTCATATGGTTTGGGGGCGAACCTTAAACTGGGGACTTCCCAAAAACTAACGCCACAGATGCAACAAGCCATTCGCATCTTGCAACTGTCAAGTCTAGAACTTGAGCAGGAAGTGGCAACCCAACTAGAACGTAACCCCTTTCTTGAGCGAGTAGGGGACAGCCCTGAGCGAACAGATAGCCTTGAGCGAGTAGACAGCCCTGAGCGAGTAGAAAACAGCCCTGAGCGAGTAGACAGCCTTGAGTGGACAAATAAAACAGAATTTTCTCCCACAGAGAGCATGGCTGATGACGATGGCGACTATGACAATGACAATGACGATGAAGACAGCTTTGACAAACTGTCACAAAATGGGCTGGACGATACTGCCATCGATACCGATTGGGACAACATCTTTAGTCAGGACAGCACTGCCTTAGCATCGCCTGACACCAGCGGTTACGATGACCACGAAGGACAAACCCAAAGTAGCATTCAAGACCATGTGCGATGGCAATTACAACTAAATGAAGAACTCAATGAAATAGAGCTGTTAATTGCAGATTATTTGATTGACGCAATGAATGATGATGGTTTTATTGAGCTGGACATTGAAGAATTGTACCAAAGTTTTCAAACCGTATGTCAGTTTTATCAGCTGGATAACGCCATCAGCAAGTCAGACATCGAATCGGTGCTGACCGCCATTCAAGAGTGTGACCCCATCGGCGTGGGAGCAAGAGATTTAAGTGAAAGTCTAATGTTGCAACTGTATGAGATGAACTGTAAAACCCCTTTTATCCAAGAAGCCCTACAAATTTTGCAACATTCTGATTTATTGGCAACCAACAACATCAGCGAGTTATTAATTCAAACCCAGCTTGACATCAGCGACATAGAACCAGCCTTGGAATTGCTCCGCACCCTAAATCCCTCTCCAGGAGAACACTACCGAAAGTCTCAACCCAAACCTGCTAATGTCAAAGAAACCTATGACATTGCTGATGTATTGGTTACATTGCTGAGCAATCCAAACAAACCTACTCAGCCCAGTCAAGATGATGAACGTGACTTGCAACAAGTGACATGGCAAGTAGAACTAAACCCAGACACCCTACCAAAATTACGCATCAACCAAAAATACAGCCAACTTATCAAACGTGGTGATGCCAGTGATGACAATACTTTTTTAAAGCAAAACTTTAACGACGCTCGCCTATTTATCCGTAGCATCGAAGAACGCAACAACAATCTACTTAAGGTTGCCAGTTGTATTGTCAAACGCCAACAGGCTTTTTTATTGTATGGAGCGACTGCCATGCAACCACTGATTTTAAAAGATGTGGCTGATGAAGTGGGGTTACATGAATCCACTGTCTCACGCTTAACCAGCAATAAAACCATGCTCACCCCACAAGGGTTGTTTGAACTAAAATACTTCTTTTCATCGTCTGTGTCTGGCGTGGACGGTGACGTATCATCAACCGCCATCACCGCCATGATAGAGCAGATGATAGCTGATGAAAACCCAAAAAAACCCCTATCCGATAATGCCATCACCGATTATCTGCTTGAGCAAGGCATTGACATTGCAAGGCGTACCGTTGCCAAATATCGTGAACAGCTTGGCATTGGCTCTTCAACTCAACGCAGACAACGTTACTGACTGATTGACATACTCCCACCACCAAACCCAGCGGTTTAGCATTGTTTTTATTTAGTGTCTATGACATCGAAAAACAAGAACGCCCTGATTAGGTCGCCTGTGCTTACTCTCCACCTAAATCAAAGATTATGGGTGAAGAATGACGCACGATGAGTTAAACGTTCTGATTAAACGCCACTAGCCACTAACCAGCCACTAATTGATGACTGATAACCGATGATGATGCTTAGTACGATAAAATAAAATACTTGTTAAGATGAATAAATATGTTCTTAGCAAAATTAACACACAAATTGATGATAAATCCGCTATAATAACCGATTTAAAGCATTTTACTTTAAAGCATCTGACCATCATCGTTTAACATAATCCAAAAGTTTAACATAACCCAAAAAACAGTGGGAGACTTATCAACATGAGCAAATGGTCATTAACAGGCGTGAGCGAAGTCTTAGCAGAACTGGTTATCCCAGTCCATGATGACATACGCATCGGTCGTAGCCCTGATAGTGATGTGGTGTTGGCAAGCCAAAACATCTCTCGCCAACATGCGTTGATTAGTATCCAAAATGGTAACTTGTTTATTAAAGACTTAGGCTCATCTAATGGCACATCAGTCAATGACAAAGCCCTTGAACCACAAAAATCCAAACACATCAATCATAACGATGTCATCGCCTTTGCCGACTTGGTATTTAAAGTAATTGACAACACTCAAGAGACGACCACCACTCAAGAGCTGACCGTCAGCACAGACAAAACCAATGAAGTCATAAAAAATGAAGAAGTAAAAAGTGAAGCCATAAAAGATGAAGCAGAACCCACACCAACGACTCTAGAGCCAGAACCAAGCACACAAGAGCCAATAAGCATAAAAAAAACAGACACCAAACAATCAGAAGAAACCATCGAAAAAAACATCGAAAAAAACATCACGGCTGAACCAACAAAAATAGAGCTTGCTCAAACAGACACACCAGCCCAATCAGAAAAAGAACCAACCTCTAACCCAACCACCCTCTCTAAAGATGTGGCCTTTAAAGAGATGGTGAATGACCCAGCCAAAAAAGGCAACAATAACCCAGTTAAGTGGTTAATCATCGCCATTATCATCGTTGCCGTGGCTCTTTGGCTATTTAATATGAATTAAATGCAAAAAAATATAAAATAATGGTTGCATTTTAAAATAAACTTGATAGAATACACCCCACTTTAGCAGACACGCCGGCTTAGCTCAGTTGGTAGAGCAACTGACTTGTAATCAGTAGGTCGCCAGTTCGATTCCGGCAGCCGGCACCATCTGTTAAAGATTGCCAACATGACATCATGCCATTCATGTTATTTATAATGTGGCGTTGTGATATTATTGTTGGGCATGTTATCGGTGGGATTGGGGAGCGGTCAAACCCAGCAGACTGTAAATCTGCCGCGAAAGCTTCGAAGGTTCGAATCCTTCTCCCACCACCATTTATATTTATCTGCCAAGCACTTGCGGGTGTGGTTTAATGGTAGAATCTCAGCCTTCCAAGCTGATGGCGCGGGTTCGATTCCCGCCACCCGCTCCATACATTGATTTGCTCATATAGCTCAGGGGTAGAGCACTCCCTTGGTAAGGGAGAGGTCTCGAGTTCAATTCTCGATATGAGCTCCAATACAAGTGCTGTTAAAGTCCATTCCCCAATAGCTCAGTTGGTAGAGCATCGGACTGTTAATCCGTGTGTCCCTGGTTCGAGCCCAGGTTGGGGAGCCATTTTAACTTTACTAAATTTTTAATTTAGGCATTTTCAAATAATCGCACCTATTCTTATCTTTAAAGCACCTATTCTTATCTTTAAAGCACCTATCTAAACACTTTCTATGTCTACCACTGATATGTATCAAGTTTTGTAAGTTGATAACTTTGGTGGTTTTGATGACATCTGTCTGATTATCTAATCTTTCTAGTACGATTATCCTGTTGAGCTGGTTAGCTTAAGGTTTTTTTGGTAAAATTTGTTATACTTGTCTTCACCTTGGATTTTAGATTTTATCCACCATTTTTTACCTAGGCTTGATTATGATACCTGTCCGTGTCAAAAACAAATTTTCCGATCATCCACAAAAAGTCATGCGTCCCATCAGTATTCGTCTCTCAGAAGAGATGATTGAGCTTTTAACAGAAACGGCACATGAACATGGGTTTGAAAAAATTCAAGGCTTGCTACGCCTTTACATTCGTGAAGGGTTAGACCGTGATAATGATAAATACACCTTGGCTCATGATGAAATTTTTATTGAGAAATTACGTAAAAAAGGTGTCAGTGAAAAAATCATTGAGCAAGCCATTATTGAGACCAATAACGTCTGTACTAACCAAAAATAATATCAAACAAATCTCTAAATTGTATACATTAGTCCCATCACTGGTTGACTATGTCAAAAAAATATCAACATCAACTTTGTCTGTCATTTGTGTCAGACAGACATCTTGATGGTTAGCATTGAGAATACTATGAGTGAAAAAGCCCAATCGCACATTCAGTTAAATGGCATGAACATTGGTAATGACCAGCCTTTTGTGCTATTTGGTGGCATGAATGTGTTAGAAAGTCGTGATTTGGCGTTTGAAATTGCTGAAACTTATGTTGAAATTTGTCAAAGATTGGATATTGGCTATGTTTTTAAAGCCAGTTTTGATAAAGCCAATCGTTCAAGTTTATATTCATTTCGTGGGCATGGCATGGAGATGGGGTTACAGTGGCTGTCTGACATTAAAAAAACCTTTAATGTGCCTATCATCTCTGATGTGCATGAGCCATATCAAGCCAAGCCTGTGGCACAAGTGGCGGATATCATTCAGTTGCCTGCGTTTTTAAGTCGTCAGAGTGATTTGGTTACAGCGATGGCAAAGACGGGGGCAGTTATTAATATCAAAAAAGCCCAATTCCTTGCCCCACACGAAATGCAACACATCATCAATAAATGTTTAGAAGCAGGTAACAATAAAGTTATTTTGTGTGAGCGGGGTACGTCATTTGGTTATAATAACTTGGTGGTGGACATGCTTGGTTTTGACATCATGAAACAGATGAATGTGCCTGTGTTTTTTGACGTAACGCACAGCTTGCAACAGCCCGGAGCAAGAGCAGACAGTGCAGGTGGTCGCCGTGAGCAGATCACCACTTTGGCAAGAGCAGGCATGGCAACAGGGTTGGCAGGGCTATTTTTAGAAGCTCACCCTAACCCTGAGCAAGCCAAATGTGATGGACCTTGTGCGTTGCGATTAAGTCAGCTTGAACCGTTTTTGGCACAATTAAAACAATTAGATGAGTTGGTCAAAGGTTTTGCTAAGTTAGACACAGCGTGATAGGTTCAATCACCATCAACCATGTCATCACAACCAACCATGTAACAACCAACCATGTAAAGGCACAGATTTAAAAGCACACTAACACACTAAAAGACAGATTAAACGGCACAAGACAGAAGATTAAAAGACAGACTAAAAGGATTGTCATGAACTCACAGCATAAAAACCCATCAGCCCAAGTAAAGCGAAACCAATTTGCTCCCAAAGTTGTTCCTAAAGCCAAAGTAATTAATCAATCTCGTGATGCTCTGCTTGGCGTGATGACAGCGATGCTATCAATGGCAATGCTGTCAGCTTGTGTGAGCGGTCCACAGCCCACACCACAGCTCATACCACAATCTGCCTCGCAGCTTACCCCACAACCATTCCAGACCGCACCAACGCCAGAACAACCACAAGTGATGCCAAACGTGATTGTGGTAACTCCTCCATCAGTCATTGCCACACGTCCAGTTGTGCCACCACAACCGACCGTGATTAATGGTTTTGGTGATTGGAAAGTCAGCTTTACCAATAAAGCGTTGGCAAGGGGATTTTCTCAAGCTGAGATTGAGCGGTTGTTGGACAATGCCCATCTTAATCAAAAAGTTGTTAACCAAGACCGCAGTCAAGCCGAATTTGCCAAGATGCCTTGGGAGTATGTTGAATCTGCTGTTGCCAACAGTCGTGTCAGCAATGGGCGTAAGCATTTTATTGGTCATCGCAGGTTGTTTGATGACATTGCCAATCGCTATGGTGTTGACCCAGCCATTGTGGCTGCCATTTGGGGAATGGAGTCATCTTATGGTGGCTTTATGGGTAATGCCAACTTGGTCAGCTCGTTGGCGACTTTGGCATATGATGGTCGTCGCCGTGATTTTGCTGAAGAACAATTGATGTCTCTGCTGACCTTACTTAGCCGTGGCGATGTGTCTTGGCACAATTTAGATGGATCGTGGGCAGGGGGTATGGGGCATACTCAATTTATTCCTGCCACTTGGTTGACACAAGGTGTGGACGGTGATGGCAATGGGCATAAAAACCCTTGGAATCTGACCGATGCGTTAAACAGCACTGCCAATTATTTAAGCAATTCTGGTTGGGTGCGTGGCGTTGACCCTGTGTATGAAGTGTCTTTGCCCAGTTATTTTGATTATCGATATCTTGATAGCACCATGAACTATGACGAATGGCGACAGCTGGGTGTGCAAGTGCTGGGAGGGTATGTGCCTGCCAATGCTCGCTTAAGTCTGTGGCTACCTGCAGGTAAGTTAGGTCCTGCTTTATTGACCAGTCAAAATTTTGACGTAATTAAGGTCTATAATAATTCCGCTAACTATGCGTTGGGGGTTAGTTTGCTTGCAAAAGCAATAAATGGACAAGGTGGTCTACAAACGGCGTGGCCCAAATATGAGCGACCACTCACCACTGTGCAAGTAACCAACTTACAGCGTCATTTGACACAAGCAGGGTATGATACTCATGGTATTGATGGGGTTATCGGTAGCAATACTCGTAAAGCTTTTGCACGCTGGCAAGCAGTTAATGGGCAAGTGCCTGATGGTTTTATCACCCAAGACAGTGCCAAATCACTGATTTGGTAAAGTCATTGATATGGTAAAGTAGATGACCTATATCCCATTACTATAAATATCAATCCAGCCATTTTATCAAAGCAGGATTTGCTGATGGTCAACAAAAACATGATGTAAAGATTGTTATCAGTAAAGACTGCTGTTACCACTGTACTATAAATGATAGACACCACAGGGCTTAAATCTACTCTTTGCTAAATGGGATGGCTGAGATGGCAAATTACAATACCCATTGTACTGTTTACTTATTGTTTTCTATAAATTCGTTGTGTTCAACTTGATACAGTGAGCCAAGACGTTGTTGTAAATCATCAGCAAGAATGTCTTTAGACTGTTTAAAGAATTCTTCTTCTTCTTCATCTAAATGATGACGAACTTTATGAATGAGGTCTTTTAAAGCTTGTTGCCATTTATCTGAGTCAGGCTGATGATTGTCTAAAGTGTCAATAAGTTCGTCCATTTCATGATGCTCAGTAATGGCATGACGAGCGATGTCCAAACCATCATCATGCTCCATAACAGGCACATAAAGATGACGCTCTTCAGCGGCCGCATGAGCGGTCAGCTCCAGCTTAAATTGCTGGTAGATTTTGGCTTGTTCTTTACTGTCATCGGTATTCTCTAACTGTTGACACAACTGACGTTGCACTTCATGACGGGCGATAAGGGCAGTAAAAATGTCTTGGTTTAGGTTAATGTCAGCTTTGATGTTGCTCATGGGCTTTCCTTAATTAATGTTAAAAATAAATTTAAAATATCTTTAAAAAGACATTTAAAAAGACATCTTTGAACATGGCTTTGATGAAACACATGTTATCCAAAGTATTATTTAAACATTTTAATCAATTATTTGCTTAAAAACTGTGTTTGCTTGTTACCATATGGTTGCTATCAGGTTAAGGTTAAGAATGGTTATCATTAGGGCATACCATCATCAAAGATTGACTGTGCATTAAATTTGCTTAATGGTCATCATGTCCTATAAAATAGAGATGCAGAATGCGTATTTATATGGTCAAATCAGGTTCTTTACCGATTTGTATGCCATACCAATTTTGATGCCACACATGATAAACAACAAAAGGATTGCATGATTATGCCAAAGATTTATTATACCCTAACCGACGAAGCTCCTTTATTGGCGACCTATTCTTTTTTACCTATTATTGAGACGTTCACCACACCAGCGGGTATTGACATCATTAAAAGTGATATTTCACTGGCATCACGGGTTTTGGCTGAATTCCCTGATTATTTAAGTGAAGAACAACAACAAACAAAAACACTAGAAATCTTAGGTAAGTTGACTCAAGAACCTGACACCAACATCATTAAATTACCCAACATCAGTGCGTCAGTGGCACAGTTAGAAACGTGCATCGAAGAGCTACAAGCCAAAGGATTTGCCATTCCTGATTACCCAAGTAATCCCAACACCGAAGAAGAAAAAAACATCAAAGCCCGTTATGGTAAGTGCTTAGGGTCGGCTGTCAATCCTGTGTTGCGTGAAGGCAATTCAGACCGCAGAGCCCCCGCCGCTGTTAAAAATTATGCCAAAAAACATCCGCATTCGATGGGTGAATGGAAGCCGTGGTCAAAAACGCACGTATCACACATGAATGAAGGTGATTTTTATCATGGTGAAAAATCCATGACCCTAGACAAAGCGTGTCAGGTAAAAATGGAACTGATTTGCGACGACGGTGAGACCATTTTATTAAAACCTGAAGTGGCATTGGAAAAAGGTGAAATCATTGACTCTATGTTCATGAGCAAAAAAGCCTTACTTGAGTTTTATGAAAAAGAGCTAAAAGATTGTAAAGAAGCGGACATTTTGTTCTCTTTACACGTGAAAGCCACCATGATGAAAGTCTCACATCCCATTGTATTCGGTCATTGTGTGCGTGTGTATTATAAAGAAGCCTTTGAAAAATGGGGTGATTTGTTTGATGAACTTGGCATCAATGTCAATAACGGCATGGCAGGACTTTACGAAAAAATAGAAACCCTACCACGTTCACAGTATGATGAAATCATCAGAGATTTGCACGCTTGCCAAGAAAATCGCCCATCATTGGCGATGGTGGACTCTGCCAAAGGCATTACCAACTTTTATTCACCCAATGATGTGATTGTTGATGCGTCCATGCCAGCGATGATACGCAGTGGCGGTAAGATGTGGGGGGCTGATGGCCGTCAGTATGATTGTAAAGCAGTGATGCCAGAATCAACTTTTGCTCGGATTTATCAAGAAGTCATCAATTTTTGTAAATGGCATGGCAATTTTGACCCAAGCACCATGGGAACAGTGCCAAATGTCGGTTTGATGGCAAAAAAAGCCGAAGAGTATGGCTCACATGACAAAACCTTTGAAATCAGTAAAAATGGGGTTGCCAACATCACAGACTTAGAAACAGGTGAGGTGTTGATGTCGCAACATGTTGAAGAAGGTGATATTTGGCGTATGTGTCAGACCAAAGATGCACCTATTCGTGATTGGGTTAAGCTTGCGGTGACTCGCACTCGCAATTCAGGAATGCCAGCGGTGTTCTGGTTAGACCCTTATCGTCCACATGAAAATGAGCTCATTAAAAAGGTAAAAGCCTATCTAAAAGACCATGATACTGAGGGTTTGGACATTCAAATCATGTCGCAAGTGCGTGCCATGCGTTATACGCTAGAGCGTGTCTGTCGTGGTTTGGACACCATTTCAGTGACAGGCAATATTTTACGTGATTACCTAACTGATTTGTTCCCCATTCTTGAGCTGGGTACATCAGCTAAGATGCTGTCCATCGTACCCATGATGGCAGGGGGTGGCATGTACGAAACTGGGGCTGGTGGCTCTGCACCTAAGCACGTAGAACAGCTGGTGGAAGAAAACCATTTGCGTTGGGACTCACTCGGTGAGATGCTTGCCTTAGCGGTGTCGCTTGATGAACTTGGTGATAAAGAAAACAATCCAAAAGCTAAGTTACTGGCAAAAACGTTGGACGAAGCCACTGGTAAATTACTTGATAATGAAAAATCACCATCTAGACGCACAGGTGAACTAGACAATCGTGGCAGTCATTTTTATCTTGCCAAATATTGGGCCCAAGCATTGGCAAATCAAGAAGAAGATGCTGAGCTTAAAGTCAAATTTGAGCCACTGGCGAAATCATTGACGGATAATGAAGAAAGAATTGTCGCTGATTTGATTGATGTGCAAGGTCAGCGGGTTGATATTGGTGGTTACTATAAGCCAGATGCAGATAAGTTACAGGCGGTGATGCGTCCTAGCCAACTCTTTAATGAAGCCTTGGCAAATGTGCTGACAAAATAGCCTAAAAGAATGATTGTCCTGATAAAAACCAGTGTCCAAATTCAGCATCTAAATTGAGCGTCTAAGTTTGGGTGCTGGTTTCTTATCAGTTTTAAAGACAGCAAATGACATGCCACTGGCCAATAATCATGCCACTACCAATATTATTCAAAATATGCTATATATAGCCTGCTAATATCACAAGATACGGCATTATGTGTACCATTAAGAGTAAATCGCATGGTTGACAACCAGCTTAATCTAAATCTTGAAGTCAAGCACGATGCTAGCCTAAGTGACTTTGCAGGTCCAGGTTGGCTTGCCATCATTGATGCGGTGCGTCAGTTACATGTCAGCCTAATCCACCAGCTGTATATTTTTGGCAGCCCTGATACGGGTAAGTCGCATCTGCTTTCTGCCATTTGTGAGTCGTTTATCGACATGGGACAGACAGCCATCAATCTGTCTTTAAGTGACTTATTGTACACTGATGTTCAAGTACTGTCGTCGCTTGAGAGTTTTGACTTGATTGCCATCGATGATGTTGATGCCATCGTGGGTCATGAGCAATGGCAAGAAGCGTTATTTCATCTGATTAATCGTAGCCATGAAGGGCAACGGCGTTTGTTGTTTGCTGCTGACCGCCCTACCAATCAGCTATTCTTTAGTCTAAGGGATTTAAAGACTCGTTTGGCACAAGCCCCAAGCTTTAAAGTTCCTGATGGACACAATTTGGCAGACCGCAAGGCGATGCTAGAGTCGATATTGCGTCGTCGTGGTTGGCAATTTCATGCTGACATCACTGGGTATTTATTGGCAGAAGGACCGCACAACACAGGGGCGATGCTCAGAGTACTTAGTCATTTACAACCCATGTTTGCCAACATGCCTAGGGTAAATATCTCTAAGTCCAGCATTACCGAAGCCATGAAAATCATTGATGAACAGACTTTGCTTGCTGAACTTGAAGACATTCATGAGCAAACTCAACAAGAAGCGATACAAAATCAAAACTTTATTTTGGATTATTGACCATATGACTGCATTTAAATGAGTAAAGTGAGTAAAGTGAGTAAATAAAGAAGAGAATGGTTATGAAACTGATTGCCCCCATGTCATTAGCTGTCATCATCAGTGTGTCTGTTGCTGCCACATCAGCGGTTGCTTCGGTAACCTTAGCTGTCGATGACAACATCAAGGTTACCGCCATCAATGGACAGGCATATAACAGCAGTCCATTCCAAAAAATTCAAAGATTGTATACGCTACAGCCTGGTAAGCACGTCATCACCGCTCGTTATGACCGCCTGTATGAGCTGGCTGGAGACAACCACGATTATTTAAAATCTGGTCATGTTACTTTGACCGCAGAACTGGCAGACAATCAAAACTATCAGTTGGTCATGCCCGGTCAGCCTGAGAGTTATCGTGATGCTCGTGAGTATGCCAAAAATCCACAGCTTGCCATCAAGCAAGGTAACAAAATTGTGGCAAGTCAAAGTGTCAGTGCCAACACGAAAGACACAGGCTTGTTGGGTGGATTAGGCTCAGCAATTGGTGGTCTGTTTGGGGGTAATTCATTTGGGAATAACTCAGCGGTAGAAGCCAATTCACAAGCCATTGCTGCCATTGACAGTCAGCCAGCCAGTAACAGCATTAACATGGTAAGTACACAACAAATGTCTGCCAATCTTGCCAATATCAGCACCCTTGACCAATTCATGCAGTTATGGTTACAAGCCACCCCTGATGAGCGAGAAAAAATCCGCCAGTGGGTGAGTCCGTAGTTGTTTTGTAGCAGTTATTTTTTAATCCAAGCAGAATTTGCTGATATAAGCAGACTTTATTACCAAACACATCGCCACCAAACCCATCGCCAATAAAATGGCAATCTATCGGAGACACTATCTACTATGGACGAAAATAAAGCCAAAGCCCTTAAAGCTGCCTTGGGGCAAATTGAAAAACAATTTGGCAAAAATACCATCATGCACCTAGGAGATGAATCGGTTGCCATGGACGTTGATGTGGTGTCAACAGGTTCACTGGGATTGGACATCGCCTTAGGTATCGGCGGCTTGCCAAAAGGACGTATCATTGAAATTTATGGCCCTGAAAGCTCAGGAAAAACCACCTTGACCCTACAGACCATTGCCCAATGTCAAAAACAAGGTGGTACTTGTGCCTTTATTGATGCTGAACACGCTCTTGACCCCATTTACGCTCGTAAACTTGGTGTTAATACCGATGAATTGTTGGTATCACAACCTGACAATGGTGAGCAAGCCTTAGAAATTACTGATATGTTGGTACGTTCAGGGGCGATTGATATGATTGTGGTCGATTCGGTGGCTGCCTTGACTCCCAAGGCAGAAATCGAAGGTGAAATGGGTGATAGCCACATGGGGTTACAAGCCCGTTTGATGAGCCAAGCCTTGCGTAAAATCACAGGCAACGCCAAACGCTCTAACTGTATGGTGGTGTTCATCAATCAGTTGCGTATGAAAATTGGGGTTATGTTTGGCAACCCAGAAACCACCACAGGCGGTAATGCGTTGAAGTTCTACGCATCGGTGCGTTTGGACATTCGTCGTTTTGGCTCAGTTAAGAATGGTGATGAAATCATCGGTTCTGACACTCGTGTCAAAGTGATTAAAAATAAAATGGCCCCTCCGTTTAGACAAGCTGAATTTCAAATCATGTATGGCGAAGGCACTAACCACTTGGCAGAAATCATTGATTTGGGTGTTGAGATGGATTTGGTCGGTAAAGCAGGGGCATGGTATAGCTATGGTCATGATAAAATTGGTCAAGGTAAGGCCAATTCTGTGCAATATTTAAAAGACCACCCAGAGATTGCCCAAGAAATTGAAGAAAAAATTCGTGCGGTTAAAATGAATCATGGTGGTTCAAAGAGTTTTGATGACTCAAATGAGCAAGAAATGAATGACAATGATATGGCTAACGAATAAGCAAGTGAATTAGACATATCTATTAGACATCATCTATTATCCATCAAGTGTGCATCTATAAAGTGGCTCATCTTTGGGACACTTTATTGCACATGATGGCACATGGGATTTATTATGCAAATTAAAACCCTTGCTGATATCTTGGCTGATAAGCAACAATTCTACAATTCTCAAACCCACAATTCTCAAACCCACAATGCTCAAAAAAACAACCAAGAAAAAAGTCAAACAAAAAACAGCCAAACAAAAAACACTCGAGCAAAAAAAAGCCAGTCAACCAAAAAACCATCAGACAATCAAACCGCAAATAATATCAAAAACAGTCGAACAACCATAAAGCCTACGCTGAGTATTCAAGATATTTTGCAACAGGTCAAAGAAAAAACACCCACATGCAACACTGCAACCGATGACGATGTCCTAGACAACCTACCTGCCGCATTGACCGCTTATCTAAAAACACCAGAACAACGAGAAGCTGAAAGAGAACACATCAAAGCCGACAGTCGTTTACGCTGGTTGGCATTTTATTATTTGTCTATCCGTGAGCATTCTCGTCAAGAACTCAAAGACAAACTTATCGCCAAACAACAGAATCCTGAAAAAGTCGATGCCTTATTAGATGAATTTGCTGAAAAAGGCCATCAAAGTGAGCAACGAGCTGCCATCATGCTTATCAAAGAAAGCATCAGAAAAGGGCGTGGTCGTCGCCGTATTGAGCATGACTTTCGCCAACGCAAACTTGATTTACCTGCCAATATTGATGAGATTATTGAGTTGGCTCAAAGCGAGTCACAAAGTTTTGCCGATTATGTGGCAGATGATGGTGAACAAGTGAATTGGTTGGCATTGGCAGTAGAAGCACGAGTTAAGAAATATGGCAATGCCATTCCAACCAAGCCCAAGGATAAAGCCAAGCAGTTACGATTTTTACAATATCGTGGATTTAAAGCAGGGGTGTGTTATCAAGCCATTAAACTTAATATGCAAAGTTTAGATGATTTAACCCCCTAAAACGCAACTCCCCTAAAACAGATATTGTGACTGTCCGTAACAAATCCGTTATAATTAAAAACAACATTCATCATACCAACAAAGGCAGTCATTAAAGCCAGTATCAAGGACAGTATGAACATTTTAAATAAAATAACCCATTGTCATTTTATCCAGTACCACTTTATCCAGCACCATCTGCTCAAAAATCCACCTCACAATTCATCTCATGGTTCGCTTAAATCGTTGTCGATGACGAGATTATTAAGTCTGTGTCTTTTATGTTTAGGATTGGGTCTGTCAGCCTGTGATGGCACTCAAACCGCTGGTAAAACAGACACAACAGACACGGAACAAACCAGCATAACTCAAACCAGCACAACTCAAACCAGCACAACTGATATGACCCCAATCGAACAAATCAGCAACGGCAATGGCATCAACGATGCCAGTCATTTGGCTGATGTTAATGAAGACAATTTGGTTGATACAACACACATATCCACATCACAAACAGATGACGCCAATACAAATAACACCAATACAAATAACACCAATAAGGTGGGCGAGCAAATCACCATTGATTGGACAAAAGTAGATTCTGGGGTTAAGCCTGTTGACCCAAAAAGCTATCCTTATGTCTTTGCTAAAGACAGCTCACCTGTAAAATCATATGCTGATTATTTTGGCGTGGATAGGGCAACTGCCCAGTACAATCTTACCATTGGCATGGCAAGTAATGAACCTTTATCAAAATTGCTTGACCAACTTGGTACGGCTTATGAAACGCACGAATTGATTGATGGTAATAAAATCACTTTGGTCATATACACCACCGATGCCATCGCTCCAAGCTCATATGACTATGTCATCGCTGATAAAATTGGACGAGGGTTGATATTGCCCATTCGCATCGTCAATAAAAAAGTGGCAGTTGAAACCGTGGAATAACAAATCAAGCGGATAGATATTAAAGCAGATAGGCATTAAAGACACGTCCTAGGGACTTGCACTAACACTAATATGCACTAAGATGATGTCATTGCTAAAAATACTTCTTCATTGACCACTTTAATGCCCAGTTTTTGGGCTTTATCCAGTTTACTGCCTGCTTTTTGACCTGCCAGTAGGGCGGTGGTCTTGGTAGAGACGCTACCAGATACTTTTGCTCCCAATGCTTGTAATTTTTCTTTGGCTTCATCACGGCTCATGCTGGCAAGCGTGCCAGTCACCACCCAAACCTCACCTGTGAGTGGCAGATTTTGCTCTTGGGTGATATGCACACTTTGCCAATGGATACCAGCATCTAGCAGGGCGGTGATGACTTCAAGATTATGTTTGGCACGGAAAAACTGATATATCAGCTCAGCGGTGATGTTGCCCACATCAGGTGTGGCAAGTAGTGCATTTATGTCGGCATTCATTAAAGGGGTGAGTTCACCAAACTGATTTGCCAAGTTGTGTGCCGTACTTTCGCCCACCCCACGAATACCAAGGGCATAGATGAATCGGGGCAAGGTGGTGGCTTTGCTTGCTTCGATGGCAAAAAGCAGGTTGTCGACTGATTTTTCGCCCAATTTTTCTAATCCCATCAAAGTCTTTTTATGGGTATGTAGCTGATAGATGTCTGCCACGGTCTTTATCAGTCCCTGTTTAAAAAAACTCACCAGCCATCGTTCACCCAAGCCATCAATGTCCATTGCTTTTCGTGATACAAAATGAATTAAGGCTTCTTGCTGTTGAGCAGGACAGTACAGACCGCCTGTACAGCGGGCCAATGCTTCGCCTTCGGGTAATGCCACAGGCGAATCACAGACAGGGCAATGGGTTGGTAGGGTGATGGGCTTGCTGTCATTGGCTCGTTTATCATGCCAAACTCGAGTAACCTTGGGGATAACGTCGCCTGCTCGATGCACACTGACGGTATCCCCTGCTCGAATGTCCAAACGTTCAATCTCACCAAAGTTATGCAAGGTAACACTACTGACAGTAACACCACCCACTTGCACAGGCTCAAGTTTGCCCACTGGCGTTAGTTGTCCTGTCCGTCCCACTTGCCAGTTAATGGTGTTTAAAGTGGTGATGACTGTCTCGGCAGGGAATTTAAAAGCAATTGCCCAGCGTGGTTCACGGCTTAAATAACCTAAACGAGCCTGTAAGGTCAAGTCATTGACCTTTATCACTGTGCCATCTATCTCAAAGGGCAGGGCATCTCGCTCATCTAACACTTGTTGATAAAACGTCATCGCATCGGTCAGGTCTTTGACAATCACGGTTTTGGCTAATGTAAACCCAAGCTCACTCAGCCATTGTAAGGATTGATGCTGGGTATGAATGCCCATTGGCAGACCTTGATTGACCGAATAAGCATAAAATGCTAAAGGACGAGTGGCGGCAATGCTGGGGTCAAGCTGACGCAAACTGCCAGCAGCAGCATTTCTAGGATTGGCAAAGGTTTTATCTCCACGGTCTTTGGCCTCTCGGTTAAGCTTAGCAAATCCTGCTTTTGGCATCAGAACTTCGCCACGCACTTCTAATAAGTCAATGTTGACAGCTTGGGGTAGATGGCGTGGTACGTTATGAATGGTTTTGACATTTTGGCTGATGTCTTCGCCTGTTTGTCCGTCACCACGGGTCACAGCTTGCATCAACGTGCCATTTTTATACAGAATAGACACTGCCAAACCATCTAGTTTGAGTTCCATTACGTATTCAGGCTGTCGTAAGGGTTCGGGTAAACGTTCGTTGACTTTACGCATGAAGTCAGCAAGCTCATCTTGGTTGAACACGTTGCCAAGTGACAGCATGGGTATGGTATGGGTAATTTGGCTAAAGGCAGGCAGGGGAGTACCACCCACTTCGTTGATAGGACTGTCGGATTGTATCAGCTTGGGGTGGTGTTGTTCTAATGATAGTAGGGTGTAACGCAGTTGGTCATATTCATTGTCGCTAATTTGTGGTTCATCTAACACATAATACGCATGGTTGTGCTGTTTTAACTCATCTATTAAAGCACGCATTTGCTTGACAATATGTTCATTCTTATCTTCATGATGACGCATCAAAAATACCGCCTGTTTTTATGGGTTTTCTAACTGTTCCTTAAAACCTACCCAAACCCACCCAAAGGCAAATTTAGCGTTTAATTTCTACTTCAACGTTGTTTGCCTTATTCATTTGAACTTGGACTTACATCAACTCCATAGACTAACACGGTAGAACCTACCGCTTGTTTATATTAAGATAAAGTTAGGACTTTATCCGCCTTGTTTAAAATGTTTAAACTTGCATTCACATCACGGTCATGACTTGCTTTACAATTTGGGCAAGTCCATAGACGTGTTGCCAACGTCAAGTTTTCTTTAGCCATCACAAAACCACAAGATGAACAGGTTTTAGAGCTTGGATAAAATCTATCCACTTCTTTGACGGTTTTGCCTTGCATATTAGCCTTATAAATCAGCTGTCGTTTAAATTCATAAAAACCCAAATCAGAGATGGCACGGCTTAATTTGTGGTTTTTAATCATGCCTTTAACGTTGAGATTTTCTATACAAATCACATCAAATTGTTTTACTAAGTTGGTTGTTAATTTGTGTAAAAAGTCTTTTCTAATGCAACTGATTTTATCATGCAATCGTGAGAGCTTGGTTTTCGCTTTTTCACGGTTGTTACTGCCTTTTTGTTTTCGGCTTAGTTGTTTGGATAATCTTTGCAGTTTTTTAAGGTTTGTTTTTAAAGGTTTGGGTGCCCCAATTTTTGTGCCATCTGATAATGTGGCTAAATCGGTAATCCCTAAATCAATGCCAACACTTTTGTGTGTTTTGGCATTTAATTTTGGTGGATTGTCAATTTCCACACCAACCGATACAAACCATTTACCGCCTTTTTTAAAAACGGTGGCGTTTAAAATTTTTCCATTAAACCGCAAATTTTCTTTGAGCTTTACCCAACCTAAGTTAGGAATTTTTATCTTTTTGCCAATCAATTTGAATTGGTCGTTGGTTAAGCTAAATTTGTCGTTGATGCCTTTTTTCCTAAACTGCGGATATTTGGCTTGTCCTTTAAAAAAGTTGTCAAAGGCTTTGCCCAGTTGAATTATGGCTTCTTGTGGACTGCATTTGGTTACTTCTAGCATGAATGGGTATTTTTCACGTTTTATGGCGTTAAGTTGTTTTCTTAGTTTACCTTGTGATGGTTTGTTAAGTCGGTTTTCGTCAATGGTTATGCCTTTTGCTTGACATTCATCACGATAATTTTTATCCGCTTCATATTGTTTTTGCCATTCGCTCAATGCCCAGTTATAGGCAAATCTGGCAACGCCACAAGCCTTACTAAAGTAGGTGGCTTGTTTGTTATTGGGAGCAAGTTCTATCGTGTGTCCTAATATCATGGATTTTCTTTAACCATCTGTTTGATTTGCTTTTTGTGTTTTCTAAATAAACACGATGATTGGTTTTTGTCCGTAGTGGTACAAGGCGTTTTTCTTTATCCCAACGTCTTAATGTAGATACGGACACACCTATTTTTTTGGCAAATTCTTTGGGTGTGTACATGGCTAATAACCTATCTATTTTGTAATATTATAGATAAGTTTAAATATGTTTGCAGTGCTTAGTTAATTACTCTTCGATATCTTGTAACTGTGAACGTAAGCTAATCTTGTATTCTTTGGTCATCATCTCACCATGCTCATCAACCACGTAACCGCCAAGCTCTCGTGCCAATAGATTGGCAATGCTCATCATGCTATCAAAGCCTTGGAGAATCTTGGGGTGTGGTAAGGATAAAAACAGCACCACGCCTTTGAGCTGGGTATGAGGTAATTCGTTTAAATCAAATGGCTCAACCCCATTCACCGTTAATGCCATCATACTAAACCACAAAATACCCGTACCGTCTTTATTTTGATAACGGTGGAACATGTTCATTGTACCAAACTTAAAGCCAAACTTATCCACTAAATTAAGCAGCGTCCGCCCCCGAAAAAATCCAAACTCATGGACAGGTAATATGCTGATGTTTAAATTGCCTGATGCGTTGGTTAAGGGGCTGTCTTGCTCTGTGGCGTTATTTTGTGCCAGATGCTCATTAAGCATCGGACTGGCTTCTACAAACTCAGGAACAGAAGCGGTCTGTATGTTTGTCTGATATTTTTTTGTGGCAGATGCTAATGTGGCAGATGCTAAGTGTGCTTGTGTGTCTGAGCTGTGCTGTTGTGTTTGTGGTAACTCTTGTTCATGTTCATCTAAATCTAAAGTTTTTGATGTGTAGACCACGTCATATAAATCACCTGTGATGGGCTGATTGTCTACAGATTGACTGTTTATGGACTGATTGTTGTCAGTATTGATATGGGCCTCATCAAACAAGGCATCATCATCAAACTCAATGTCCACCCCTTCATCATGAATTTCATCATTAAATGACGTGTTCAATGATGCGTTGCTAAGCGTGTGATTAGGCGTGTCATTAAAGTGAGTGTCATTGAAGGGAGTGTTAAAGGGGGCGTTGTGTTGGCTAAAACGCATTGTTTGTTCATGATACACTGATGATTGGTGATAGGGGCGGTGTTGTTCTGTGCCATGATTGACTGTTAGCCAGTCGTCTGCATCATCATCAATATTAAGAAAATTGGGCTCAATGTGCGTTTCATTTTCAATTTCTTCACTTGTATTGTTGACTTGGGTGGTTAGCCAGTCATCATCTAAAGGCTGTTTGTTTTGAGTTGAAAGCTCTGTCTTGTGATGAAAAGATGCGACATTATCAGTGTCTATGGCGTTTATGCTATCGTTATTTGTGGTTTCTTGATGTTGGTTGTTGTGATGGGGTGGTACATTCGGTTGGTCATCAGAGCTGTTATCTGTATCATGGTGTGTCAGCTGGCGTAAATGACGTGGAATGATGGGAATGCCATCTTTATCATGCACATCATCATGCTCATCTTGGTCATACGTCTCATTCGATAGAGTGGCTTTGGGCTTGTCTTGTATGCCTTTAATAAACAGATATAACCCAAGTAGCATCATCGATAGGGGTAAAGCGATGATAAGACAGTTTTCGATGTTCATGAAAATTCCTTAAAGTTAAAAGCTTCCCCAATCTGATAAAGTTTGTGGTATGGCAACCACCATGGTCATTTTTTGCTGATAGGGATTAAATCCTTTTATTTTAGCATGGCTTGACCTTTATCGTCATCACATCATCGCTTAGATGTTGCTTGGACAGTGAAGCAATCCATGAAGCAATCAATAAAACAATCATTAAACTGGCTAATGTGTTTTGATTTAAAGTTCGTACGCAAGATGGTGTTCGGCTTCATCTAAATTGACATTCACCAAAGTGGAGATGCCTGCATTGGGCATGGTGATGCCTTTGAGTTCATTGGCAATTTGCATGGACAGCTTGTTATGGCTGATAAAGATAAACTGCACTTCATGTGCCATCTCGTTAATTAAGCTTGTAAAACGTTCGACATTGGCATCATCAAGGGGAGCATCGACTTCATCTAATACACAAAAAGGAGCAGGGTGTTGTTTAAAGATGGCAAATATCAGGCTTAAGGCAGTCAGCGTTTTTTCACCACCAGAGAGTACCGCCAATCGGCTATTGCGTTTGCCTTTAGGCTGTGCCATCAGCTCAAGCCCTGCCCGCCATGCGTTCGATGCGGATAGTCCATCTTCATTCACCAAGCTTAAGCTGGCTTGCCCACCCCCAAACATGTTGGCAAACAGGTTATTTAAATCATCATTGACCGCTGTTAATGTTTGTAAAAATAACTGTTTGGTTTTGTCATCAATGGTGCTGATGGCATCGGTGAGTGTGTCAATACTGGCAAGAATGTCATCTGTTTGCTTGGTTAAAGGGGTAAGGCGTTCGGTGATGGCATCAAGTTCGGCTTTGGCTGCCATGTTCACCGCCCCTAGGCGACCCAGCTGGATTTGTAGGCTTTGGTAGTCTTGTTGTAGCCGTTGTTGTTTGGCGTGGTTATCGGCATTGTCAATTTTGCGGTTATGAGCGATGAAGTCCGCTAACAATGATGACGCACTCACGCCTGTGTTTAATAAATTGGCATGCTCATCTACTCGAGTGGTGGCATCGTTTAGGCGTTCTTTGGCAATGGCAAGTTCGGTGGTGCAGGTGGCAAGATGCGCATTGCTGTCATTTAACTGTTGCTGGGCATGGGTGCTGGCATCTTTTAAGCTTTGGTACTGTCGTTGTTGTTCTGTGAGCTGATGTTGATGTTCTTCCAGTTCAATTTTGCTGTGGGCAATGTCAGATTGTTGTTTTGTTAACAGAGCATCAAGTTTTACTAACTGTTGTTTGAGTTGATGTTGCTCACTTTGTTGTTGATGAATGCGTTGGTTGGTATGTTCGCTTTGGGTATGTAACTGTTTACTTTGCTCATGCAGATGCTCCAATTGCATGACCAGCTGTTGTTTGGCTAAGCTGGCTTGCTGTTGTGCTTGGGTCAGTTCATTGAGTGTGGTGTGGAGGTGGTCTTTTTGTGTTTGCAGTTGTTGTCTAGTGTTGTCCAGTTGTTTAATGGCAGTGAGATGACGGTGTCGCTGTTGTGTTAGCTCAATATTTTTAGCGTCTAGCTGGGCTTGATGCTGTTGCTGTTCGGTAAAGTCGGCATTGAGTTGATTTTTTTCTTGGTTTAGGCGGCGGTGGTCGTTTTGTAGTCGACGCTGTTCACCTTGCCACATGGCAAGGTCATTTTTGGCTTGCATGTGGTCGGTTTTTAGATTTGCCAGTTGTGCTGTCCACTCTTCAAGGGTGATTTGCCCGTCTTTATGGCGAGAAGTGAACTGTTTGTGGATTTTGGTTTGTTGGTTGATGTCGCTTTGTATGTCGGTCAGCATCTTTTCTAGCTGTGCTAACCGTTGCCTTTGGGCATGACGTTCCTTTAAGAAGTGACCGCCCCTGCCGTCTTGTCCCAATTTTGATAAATGAATGATGCCAAATTGACCGATGAGCCAACCTGTGTCTGTGCAGAGAGTGAATGGTTGGTTTGATGACAAGATTTGTGATAGCAAGGTGATGATGGTATTGGTTGTTGATGTTTGCAGGTTTTCATGTTGTTCACGGTGTGGCTGTTCACCGATGCAACAATAATACCAGCCAGATAAGGCGGTTAGCGTTGGGGTTTTGATGAGTGTGTCTATTGCCCATAACGGCAGTTGGTGTGCATCAGCCAAAGTGGTAAGCAGTTTGGGTTTTTTGTCATGGGTGGCTAATGTGTCTGCTTTGGTTGCTATTTGAGTGTCATTTTGAGTGTCATTTGCCCCATTTGTTCCGTCTACTTGAGCCAAATTTTTTTGCTGTGTTGGTTGAGTATTGAGCAATGCCGTCATTTGACTGTTCGGATTGGATTGGCTGATTAGTGTTGCCAATATTTGCATGTCAAGGTTATTGATTGATGGCTGTGGCACAGTGTGGGTTAAAGCGTTTGGCAAATTTAACACAATGGCATCTAACCATAATGCCAACCATTGATCCAATCCGTCAGCATGCGCTAAACCCAGTTCGGTTAATTCAACACATTGGCCAAGTTGTTGATGTGATGACCGTTGTTGCCAATGATGCCAAAGGGTACTGATGTCGTGATGACCAGCGGTTTTAGGTGATGTTTGTTTTTTGGCCGATGATTGAACATGGTTTGGTTTATCCGAGTGCAAGATAGGCTTGGGGTGAAGAAGGGCATATAAGGTGTGATACTCACTGTCTAACATGGCGTGGCGTTTTTCTAAGCTTATCAGTACTTGATGTTGCTCAGTAAGCTGTCGAGTATGTTGTTGTTGTTCGTGTTGGGCTTGTTGGTATTTTATTTCTAATTCATCTAACCGCTGTTCATAACGGCTAATCAGAGTGTGTTGCTTATCGATTTTTTGTTTAAGTAAGCCAAGCAAATGGGTTTGAGCAGTGTCGCTATTATCTTGCTCATCTTGCTCATCTTGGTTATCTTGATTATTTAGGGTCAATGCTTCTTTGGGTATGCCCAAGATTTTTAATATGGTGGGTGTTGTCAATGCTTGCCAAGATTGTTGCCATTGATGGTGTTGTTGTTGCCATTTGCTCTTAGTGTGGCTAAGTTGCTTCAATGCCTGTTCATTAACGGCAAGCTGTTTGTCCACATCGTTGAGTTTTTGTTGTTCTTGTTCATGGGCGTGTTGAGCATCTTGCCATGCTTGTTTTAAGGGGGCAAGCTGGTTTTTTAGCTCGGTAATTTGTTGCTGATGTTTGCTTTGAGTGGGGTCAATCGCATCAAGCTGTTGCTGTTTTTGTTGTCGTTCAACAGTGAGCTTGGCAAGGGTGTTTGCAAGATGCTGTTGACGATGATGATGTTGCTCGATGTTGTTACTGAGTTGATTTTGCTTGTCAAGTAAGGTTTGATGCTGATGCTTAGTTTGTTGTTCTTGCATTTGTTGTTCATGCAAGGCGTTACGTTTGTCATCTTTTAGCCATTGTTGTTCGGCAATGCGTTCACTTAATTTATCAACTTTTTGGTTAAGTGTGGCCAGCACATCTTGTTGTTGTTTGGCTTGGTGGCTTAGGGTTTGGTACTGTTTGGTCAGGGTTTGTTCATTTTGCTTGGCGGCATACAGTTGAGCGATGGCAAGTTGCCCTTCAATTTGGCTCATCTCGTTTTTGATGGCTTGATATTTTTGAGCGGTTTTGGCTTGATGGCTTAGGGTTTTGTGTTGTTTTTGTAGCTCACATTGTAAGTCATTTAGCCTGTCAAGATTTTCTTGGGCTTTTTGCAATTTTTTATGGGTTTCTTCCCGTCTGGCTTGATAACGTGATACGCCAGCGGCTTCTTCGATGAATTCTCTAAGCTGTTTGGGGCTTGAGTCCACAATCCGCCCAATCATGCCCTGTTCAATAACCGCATAACAGCCAGAGCCAAGCCCTGTGCCTAAAAATATGTCCACCACATCACGTCGGCGAGCTTTTGTGCCATTAATAAAATAGTCAGATTTGCCATCTTTGTTGACTTGTCGGCGTACAGACAACTCGTGATACAAATTAAGTTCGTGACGGATACCTGTGGTCTCATCTTGCGTATGCTCAAAGGTCAGCTCCACGCTTGCCATGCTCTTGGCAGCGTGATGTTGAGTACCAGCAAAAATCACATCACTCATTGACCCACCACGTAACTGCTTGGCAGAAGTTTCGCCAAGCACCCAACGAATGGCATCAATGACATTGGACTTACCACAGCCGTTAGGTCCAACAATGGCGGTGATGTTATGATGAAACGTAAACGTCGTGGGGTGAGCAAAGGACTTAAATCCTGCCAACTTAAGAGATTTTAGACGCATGGTGTGATTTTGGTAATCGGATAAAGGCGGATATTATAGCAAATTTTGACAGGGATTAGAGATGTTTTGTTTTTAACCAAACCCATCAACAAAAAAACCACCAACAAAAGACCACCGCTAACACCAATGTCATGCTCACAAAAACCGCCTAAACAGCACAGGACTTTGTTTTAATAAATGCTGAGTATCATGTACGGCGGTAAAATTTTTATCACTCATCTGTTTTTGGTGATTAGTGATGGGCAGTATGAGCAGCACCTTGCCTGATGTGTGATTATCGGTGGTAAGCCACAGTCTTTCAAATTGCTTGCGTGTGAGTGTGCGATTGCCCCAACTGCTGTCGGATAAATAAACATTTTGCTTGTCAATGGCTCGCACCACGCTAAAATGGTCGCTTCGTTTGTGATTGACATAGACAATGGCAGGAATTTTTATTTTGGCAAGCGTGTCATAATCCATCGTCATGCCATAAGCGGTGTAGCCGTATTTTTCACTTACGCTTGCCAAGTCTGCAAACGATGCCATCACATCATCTAATGCCATATCATCTAGGATTTGCTGTTCTGTTTTGGGTGATTGATAAAAGTGGGTCAAAATGGTGGATAGCGATGACGCACCACATGAGTAGTCCACATCTTGTTTGGTGATTTTGATATCTCTACTGTCTTTCCAAGTGATGTGCGTGCTAAGGCTAAGGGGTTTGGGCGTGTGCCAATCGGCGTGGGCGTGGTTTGTCATGAATAAGACGATCAACCCAATTTTTAAAAAATGCGTCATGTCAGTTGGCGGTGTCTGATTTGATTTGACGGTATTTTTGAGACAATGGCGGCGGCAACTTACCCAATTTGCTCGTCAAGCCCACAGACAATGTACTGCCCCCATCGCCTGAGATGGGCGTACGTACATTGGCTGTCAGATTGCTTCTGGCAGTCATGGCATAGGCAAGTCCTAGGTTTAGCGTGGTTTGGGTGCTGTTATTTTCTAGCTTGCCAAGCTCGCCCTTATCCGCCCATTTGTGGCGAACACCCACACCGCCTGTTAGCGTGATGTCGGGATTGACCGCAAAGCCCACCGAGCCGTTTAGGGTTGCTGTATCACCCAAATCCACATGACCACCTGTATTGGTTTCACGTCTTGGCTGATATTGATAAGTACCCGTCAGACTAAGCACAATCGGGTCATTGACCGTATAAGTGGTAAAGCCGATAAGGGCGGAGCTGGCGTTTTTGCGTTTTAGCCCTTGGGTGTTGTCATAGACAGACAACTCACCAAACACAAGGCTATCAGGGAATTTTTTATGATTTTTGGTGAGCTGATATTGGGTGCTAATACTGATGTCGTTTAGATGAGTGTCGCTTGACTTTGACAATTCCGCACCATTTTGGTGGCGTGCATTACGATAGATGGCATTCGTTTTTACGCCTATTTCCAACTTATCGCTGATGCCATAACGCACGCCCAGCCCTGCAATTAGGCTGTCAGTATTGGTATTACTCTCGCCGATGGATGGCATATACAGCGTGCGACCCTGCCCCAAATCCACCATCTCAAAACCCTGTGTGGCGACAGATGAACGATGATGATTATAATAGCTCAAATCAGTATCAAGTCTAAAACGGTTTTTATCTGCCAACAAATCATCAACGGTTAGGGGCAGGTCGGCGTGAGCGGTGAGTGGCAGGATAATCAAAACTGGGAGCAGGTGCTTAAATTTCATAATATTCTTCAAACTATTTTTTTAACACTATTTAATGGTTTCCATTCGTTTGCTTAAAACAATTAACAATAAAATGCATGACAAAAGATACTAACACAAAATATATCATAAGGAACACAATGTATTTTAATGCCAAGCCATTAGGTATATTTTCTATAAAATTTTTATAGGGAAAATAACTAACAATCATAAAAAACAATGAAATGACATTTAATATTTTATATACACTCTTTTGCTTTATTATTTTTGGTAAAAATTTTAACCATCCAACCGTCATGCCAATTGTAAACCCAATATAAGCAAGTAGCACATCAGACATAAAACACTTCCTTAAAACTAAAAGCAAGGCAATTCATTCTAAAATTAAATCGCCTTACCTATTCATAGATTAAATCAAGGTTTTATTTACGCCCTGCATAACCCACAGCTGCAGAGCCAGTAGTAGCAGCTGCCACGCCTCTCATACCATTGATTAAATGGCTTGCTTTTGATACAGGGTTTAATAAGCCAGTACCCGCACCAACACCAACAGCGATTGCATGAGCTTTCCAATTATAACTGTTGCTAGCAATAGCACCAGACATATAGCTAAAATGACCGCCAACAGCCCCAATCCCTGCTCCAATAGCAAAATTCGCCCAAGCCCCCTGTGTCTCCTGCATCTCTGCCAATGTCATGTCGGTGGCTTGTAAATTCTCTGCATCATCAAAAGCAAAAGACAAATCCGCTTGTTGTGTGGATAATTCTGTGACAGGCGTTAATTCTGTGCTGGGTGTGTTATAATTAACATCAGTCTCTGCAAAGGCAGGGGTGATGGCGACAGTAGCACTAAGTGCTAGGATTGAGAGTTTTTTCATAACATTTTCCTATGTTTTAAGTTGTGAAAAACCATCAGTCTGATACTGATGACCCTAACCATACTAAGGTGATGATGGTGAAAGATATCACCTTGGTGTGGTTTTTATGTAATATAGTAATAAATACAGTTGTACTTATCAAATATTTCGTCTCAATTTCAAAACCGTTTATTGCAAATACTGCTTATCCGCCAAAATATCAGAGATGGTTAGGGGTAGCAAGGTTCGGACAAATATCCTTGCATCCATGAAACATTTCATAACGATAAGCTCTTCATAACAATAAGCTCTTGTTTTTGAGTAAATTTTTATTTTTTACTTCACTTCAATGATAAATATGGCGATGGATAACCACTTAATGTTACTTTAACATCAAGTGGATTGCCATGAATGTCAATGACTTTTTAAACCACACTCTTATAAATGAGCTGACAACCCACCACAATGAGCAAACAAGCAAAGGCTTTTTTGAGCGTGCCAGCAGGCAGTTTGTGGGCGATTTTTGCCCCCAGTTTGGCGGTGATGAAACTTGCCACACTAATGGCAACAAAGGCGGGCAAATGCACAAAACCGACCAAGCCTGCCATAGGCTCACTCATGTTTGCCACATGGCGATGCCCAAACACCATAAAGCCTAACGCCCCTGCGATGGCAATGGGCAGACCGCATGCCGCACTGGTGCCAACCGCTTGTTTCATGGGCAGACCTGCGTGGGTGAGATATGGCACGTTTAGGCTACCACCGCCAATCCCAAAAATCGCCGAAGCCATGCCAATCACGCCACCTGCCACACTCTGGCTAAATGGCCTGGGCAGAGGCTTGATGTTCTCATCTGCCTTTTTTATGAACATCTGTATGGACATGATGATGGCAAACACGCCAATCAAGCCCTGCAAATGCTGTCCTTTAATGAGCGCTGCCACCCACGCCCCAAACAGTGAGCCGACCACCAAACCATAGGTCAGATTTTTAAACACCTCCCATCGCACACCGCCACGTTTGTTATGTGCTGTCATCGAGCTGATGGAGGTGATGATGATGGTCGCCAACGCTGTCCCCACCGACACATGGGGGATAAACTCAGATGGAAAATCATACGCCCCCAAAATCCACACCAAAGCAGGCACGATAATCAAACCACCGCCCACACCAAACAAGCCAGCACACACACCAGCAAATGTCCCAGCCAAAATAAACCAAACATACAACATGATGCGATGCTTCCTAAAACACGTGTTAATAAAACGAAAACTTAAATGGTAAGCGTTAATATGACAAGCGTTAATAAAGTTTAAGGCGGTAACATAGCACATTCATCAACATTCGTCATCAATCGCCCATGTGTCATTAAGTGTCATTAATTTTAGTATGCCAGTATAATAATCGGTGTCTCATTAATCTAACAACCTAACCATCATATCATTACCGCCCATTACCCACAAAAACCCATCACCCACAAAACAAAGGAAATTAATATCAGCATGACTTCTCAAAACCAACAACATCAACAGCTGGGGCTGGGCAGGCAAGCACTGGCAGAGCTTAAAGCAGGCAACGCACGCTATGTTGATAGCTTAACCAATGCTCAGTACCTTGTTAAGTGTCCAGAATTGACCAAAATTCAAAATCCCAAAGCCATTATTTTGGGTTGTTCTGATGCCCGTGTCCCTGTTGAATTGATTTTTGACCAAGGGTTGGGTGATTTATTTGTTATCCGTGTGGCAGGTAACATTGTTGCACCATCACAAATCGGTTCGGTTGAGTTTGCTGTCGAAAAATTTGCCACACGACTGGTGGTGGTATTGGGGCATTCACATTGTGGGGCAGTCACTGCTTGTGTGGAAGCCTTAATCAATCCTGAGCAATATTATTCCCCTAACTTACAATCCATCGTGGACCGCATTCGCCCCAGTGTTTATAACTTACACGAGCTGGTGACTGCCACAGGCAATGATGCTGATGCCAATGAGCTGATAAAACGTTCCATTCGTGCCAATGTGCGAATGTCGGTCAGTCAGCTAAAGCATGGCTCACGCATGTTAGAGGACATGGTGGATAATGGTGATTTGTTAATTTTGGGTGCCGAATACGACCTTACCACTGGTCAGGTGAATTTTTTAGACGACTGAGGTTTTTAAAAGGCCAAAATTTTTAAAAGAATTCAAGTTTTTACAAGACCAAAAAGTGTGAATGATGGATTAACGCTTTAACTGCTTAAAATTTTAGTTTATTATGCCATCAACATTCAACACACCCAACATTCAACACACCCAACATTCAACACACCCAATTTTCATCACACTCACTTAAAGGAGAAAACCCATGAAAAGTTCTGATGCTAACCCAAGTCAAATCAACCAACCCACCCAAACCCCACAGGTGGACGGTGTGATGCCCATTCCCACCCAAAGTGATGGTTTTATTTTTAACCACACAATGTTGCGTGTCAAAGACCCTACAGTGTCGTTGCGTTTTTATACCCAAGTATTGGGCATGACATTGTTGCATGTCAAACGTTTTGCGAACATGGGATTTGATTTGTATTTTTTGGCAAAACTTACTGAGCAAGAAAGAAACAATTTACCCAGTACTGATGAAGAATTGGCGGTTCATACCTTTCGCCAACGGGGCATTTTGGAGTTGACGCACAATTATGGCACAGAAAGTCAAGCCGATTTTGCTTATCACAGTGGCAATCAAGACCCCAAAGGTTTTGGGCATATTTGTTTTAGTGTGCCTGATTTAACCAAAGCCATTGCATGGTTTGATGAGAATGATGTCATTTATCAAAAACGCCCAGAAGATGGCAACATGAAGCACATTGCATTTATCAAAGACCCTGATGGGTATTGGATAGAGATTGTCCAAGCAGACAAAATGAATTAGTTTGAGGTTGGTTATGCCAGTACAGCAAGCAACCCAAAACATCACTGAAAATGTGGTACAAAAAGTTGATGAATACACCACCATCGCTTCTGCTGCCAATACCATGTTTGTTGATTTCATGCAACAGCTGCCTTACTTCATTGTGGCATTGGTGGTGTTTTCGGTATTTTGGGGATTATCCTATTTTTTTAAAAAGACAGTCAACAAACTGCTGGGTTCACGTCAGGCTCATCGCAATTTGATACAAGTGTTTCAACGTGTTGGTGGGGCGTTGATATTGTTTGTGGGCTTTATGGTTGCCATGGTGATTGCCGTACCGGGATTCACCCCTGCCAAATTGGTCGGGGCATTAGGGATTGGTTCGGTGGCGATTGGTTTTGCCTTTAAAGACATCTTTCAAAATTTGTTGTCTGGTATTTTGTTGTTATTGTCTGAGCCGTTTCGCATTGGTGACCAAATCATCTCAGGCAATTATGAAGGCACGGTTGAAGACATTAAGGTGCGAGCCACCACCATTAAAACTTATGATGGTAGGCAAGTGGTGATTCCTAATGCTCAACTGTACACATCAGTGTTAACGGTCAATACCGCTTATGCTCGCCGCCGTCTGGAAGTGAGCGTGGGCATTGGTTATGAAGACAGCATTGATACCGCAGAGCAGGTGATTTTGCAAGCATTAAAAACAGCTGACAGTGTCTCAAAATTGGCAGAACCTTCTGTGATAGCGGTTGGTTTTGGTGATTCAAGCATTGATTTAAAAGTACGCTGGTTTATTGATAATGGGGCACAAACCAACAAAGTGGCATCAACGCACGAAGTCATTAAAGCCATTAAATCTGCTTTGGACAATGCAGGGGTGAATATCCCATTCCCCATTCGCACCTTGGACATGAGCGATGATTCGGTAACCAAACTGGCCAATAAATTGACAACCCAATGAATCGTCCCCAACGTGAGACACCCTTGAGTGTGGTCTATATCAGCTTTTGAAGGTCTTGCTCAATCATATGCCCCATGTGGTTGCGTTTGGTGTTAAGATAGTCGGTATTGTGTCCATTAACGCCCACCAATAATGGCACACGCTTAACCACTTCAAAACCCAACTCGTTGAGATAATTTAGCTTATCAGGGTTGTTGGTGATGAGATTGAGTCTTGTGATGCCAAGGTGTTTGAGCATGGGCAGGCACATGTCATAAGTGCGAGCATCAGCAGGTAAACCAAGCATCAGATTGGCTTGTAAGGTGTCATGCCCTTGGTCTTGCAAGGCGTAGGCACGGATTTTATTCACCAAACCAATGCCACGCCCTTCTTGACGTAAGTAGAGAATCGCTCCCATGCCATGAGCCTGTATCATCTGCATGCTGGTGTTGAGCTGTGGCCCACAATCGCATTTTAATGAAGAAAAGGCATCGCCTGTTAGGCATTCGCTATGAATGCGTATTAAGGGCAGTTTGTCATTAGCTAAGTGGTCATTGGCTAAGTGGTCATTGGCTAAGCGATGTTGGTCATCGTGATGAATGTGCATGGGTAGACCCACGCTTAAGATGACATGCTCTTGTTGTTGTTCGTTTTCAAACACATGAATGTCAAACATACCGTGACGAGTGGGCAGTTTGGCTTGACTGATGAATTGATAAGACACGATACCTCACAAAGTTTGATTTTTATGCCATTAGATGCTTAATTAAGCTCAATGGCATTAGGCGAGAGAATAAAAAAATGCTATTATGCCACAAATCATCAATGTTGCTTTGATAAATGTCTTTGATGAATATTTTGGTGCATTTTTTAGTTTGGCAACGGTTATTTTATGAATATAAATACGGTTATCAATAAGGCGTTTTAGCTCATCATGCACGATTATTCTGACACCAGACACGCAACTGACCAATGCCGACAGCATACGCCAGATGAACCACGTCCAACCAGTCAACGCCACATGACCCATATGCCAAAAACCTTTACCAGCATTCCCACCGAACGTCCACTTACCCCTTTGTTAGATACCATTGATGCCCCTGCCCATTTAAAGGGCTTGAGCATCACACAGCTGTTGCAGCTGGCAGATGAGTTGCGTGCATTTATGTTGTATTCCTCTGGCATCAGTGGTGGGCATTTTGGGGCAAATCTTGGGGTCATCGAATTGACCGTGGCTTTGCATGCCCTGCTTGATATGCCCCAAGATCAGCTGGTGTGGGACGTGGGGCATCAAGCCTATGCCCACAAAATATTGACAGGAAGACGAGACAAAATCGCCAGTATCCGCAGTCAAGATGGCTTAACCGCTTTTCCAGAGCGTGGTGAGTCGGTCTATGACAGCTTTGGTGTGGGGCATTCGTCCACCGCCATATCAGCAGGCTTGGGCATGAGTTTGGCGATGCGTCATTTGGGCAAACATGCCAAAGTGGCGTGTGTGGTGGGTGATGGGGCGATGACAGGGGGCATGGCGTTTGAAGCCATGAACGATGCTGTGCAAAATCATGCTGACTTGTTGGTGGTTCTCAATGACAATGACATGTCCATTTCACAAGCAACAGGTGGTTTTTCTAAGCATTTGGCATCACTCTGGCAACGTGGCTTGGCAGTGGACATTGATGCTGATGGCAAGCCCATCATCACCAGTCGCAAGTTGTCAAGTGATGACCGCCGTTTTCGGCATTATCTGCACATGACCAATGATGCGATTGGTGATTTTACCAATAAGTTGCCAAAAAAATTGGGGGAAAAAATCAGCCAACAATTTGCCAAAAAATTATTGCCAACACCCAGTCAGTTTGAACGCTTGCCCGAACAAATTGCCGTTAAAATTGCCCAAAATATGTTCCCTGATAACTTATTTAAGGCGATTGGATTTGCCTATTTTGGTCCTTTTGATGGGCATGATTTGTCCACTTTGATGCGAGTGTTGGGGCGAGTCAAACAGTTATCAGGCCCTATATTGGTGCATGTGCATACCGTCAAAGGTAAAGGATTTTTGCCTGCTGAAGCTGACCCTGTGGGTTATCATGCGATTGCCAAACTGCCTAAGATGTCAGTCGCCCCATCATCGTCATCTGCCAGTCAGAATAATGGGCAAGACAAACCCACCAAACCATCACCCAAGCCCCTTAAATATTCTCAAGTCTTTGGGCAGTTTATTTGTGATAAAGCATTCATTGACAGTAAGCTGATGGCAATCACGCCAGCGATGGAAGAAGGGTCTGGCATGAGTGAATTTGCTCAGCGTTATCCCAAGCAGTTTTTTGATGTGGCGATTGCTGAGCAACATGCGGTAACTTTGGCAGCTGGCATGGCAACACAAGGCGTTAAGCCAATTGTGGCGATTTATTCCACCTTTTTACAGCGGGGTTATGACCAGTTGGTGCATGATGTGGCATTACAGAAGTTAGATGTTTTGTTTGCCATTGATAGAGCGGGATTGGTGGGTGAAGATGGAGCAACTCATGCAGGGGTGTTTGATATTGCATTCATGCGTTGTGTGCCTAATATGGTCATTGCCACCCCAAAAGATGAAAATGAATGTTATCAACTGCTTAATACTTGCTATGAATACCAAGGGGCAGCAGCGGTTCGTTATCCTCGTGGGCAAGGCTTGGGTGAGCCAATACAGCGTCCTGCAGTGTGTTATGAGATTGGCAAAAGTCAAACAGAAATGGTGCTTGAGATGGGACAAGGCACGCATGTGGTGATGTTGGCATTTGGCACGATGGTCGCCACTGCCAAACAAGTGGCACAGCAGTTGGCAGATTCATGCAATGACGACCATGATGATGACCATGATGGCGGTCATTCAATACGCAAACCAGCCAATCAGCCAATTGGTAAAATCACGGTGATAAACATGCGTTGGGTGAAGCCGTTAGACACAAAAATGTTAGATAAGCTTATCAATGACAGCCACAATCAATCCACCCATGCCATTCATGTCGTTACGTTAGAAGAACATGCGGTGATGGGTGGTGCTGGCAGTGCGGTTAATGAGTATCTATTAACGCATTCAGCGTATGGGCAGGTAAAGTCAAATTTGAGCATCAGCAATATTGGCATTCCTGACCGATTTATTCATCATGGCAGTCATGAACAACAGTTGGCACATTGTGGCTTAGATGCAATGGGCATTCAAGCTCAGATTTTACAAACTTTACCAATTTACCAACTTTAATTTACCAACTTTAATACGATGAACTGCCAAAGTAATGCTCATCAACTTTCAAACATCACTCTTAAAAGTGTAAATTCTTATCAATTCTTAATACAATACAATTCTTAATACAATACAATGTTATCAATGTTCAACACGCCCTAAAACAAAGAGAGAAAATTTATGGAGCCTATGGTTAAAATAGCAGCACGAGCTGCTCAACTGGTTGGTGGTGAGATATTAAAGGCTCACAATAACCGCCACAAAATCGAGCTGAACATCGAGTCAAAAGGGCTAGATGGTTTGGTTACTCGCATTGATAGATACAGTGAAGAGCTGACCATTGCCACCTTAAAGAATAACTATCCCAATCATTCATTTTTGGGAGAAGAGTTTGGCTTGCAAGAAGGCCATGGTCATGATGCCGATTGGTGTTGGGTGATTGACCCATTAGATGGCACGCATAATTTTATCCATGGTGTGCCACATTTTTGTGTGTCCATTGCCGTACAACATAAGGGCGTTACTCAACATGGTGTGGTTTATGACCCTGTGCGTGATGAGTTATTTTCAGCCAGCCGTGGCAAAGGGGCTCGTCTAAATCAACGCCGTATTCAGGTCAGTGAGCGTAAAGAGATTGCAGGTGGTTTGTTCACCACTGGGCATCCATTGGAGCGACAACAAGGTGAAGAGATTTATCCGTTCATTCACCAACATTTTAACAGCTTAGCACGCATCTGTGAGATGGGTGGTCAAGTACGTCGCTTAGGCTCAGCAGCGTTGGATTTAAGCTATGTGGCGGCAGGGCGTTTTGATGGTTATTTTGAAATGTCGTTAAAACCTTGGGACATTGCCGCAGGGGAGTTGATAGTGAATGAAGCTCGTGGTGTGGTTGTTGACCATAAAGGGGCACATCAAGCCATGCAGACAGGCTCAGTCTTTGCCTGTAACGTGAAATTATTAAAGTCGTTGATGCAGGCTGTTGTGCCTGAGTGGGGCGATGAGTTTTGATGGTTTTGATATTGTGTTAAATTGATGTGATGTCAAATTGACGTTGCATTAAATTAACGTTGCATTAAATTAACATGAACCAACTCAAGGACATGCCCCAGCCTTATGGTCTTTGGTGATGCCATCTAGCAGACACAATTCATCAGCAATGTATTTGAGCATGTCTTGGGTGTGGGGCAACACATCATTACATGCCATGATGCCAAATTCCACCTTATCAATATAAGTCGCCAACGTAATGTTCATCGCCTGTCCATTGAGTAAAATTGATGCAGGATATAACGCCTTTAGCTTAGCCCCATTCCAATATAACGCTTGTTTTGAACCGGGGACGTTAGAGATGATGAGATTAAATGCTTGTTTTTTTGGATATAAATTGGTTAATAAATTTAATCCTGCCCAAGCATAAGCAATGGCACTGTAGTTAATCACTTGGGCTTGGTTCATACGCCCAAACCGCTCTTTACCTTCTCTCATACTGCCATTGATGACTTTTAGGCGATCAATGGGGTCATGTAAGTGAGTGCCAAGATTGGCAAGCAAGAAAGATACTTGATTGCCACTGGCACTGTTGTCTGTTCGCAACGAAATTGGCACAAAGGCAATGAGTGGTTTTTTTGGCAGGGCATCATTTTGGAGTAAATAACGCCGCACTGCCCCAGCACACACTGCCAACACCACGTCATTAACCGACACTTGCCACCCTTCAGCAATGCGTTTAAAGGTAGACAAATCATAAGACTGGGTGGACAATCTGCGTGATGGGGTGATGCGTTGATTGAGCATACACATGGGTGCTTGCAAGGTATTGATAAAATGGGGATCTTTAATTTTTTGGATACTCAAGGTCTTAATAAGTTCGTTAGCGACAGGTTTTATTGTGCCAAGTTGTTCTTTGATGATTTGCTTGATGGGTTTATTGATTGGCAGTATGGCATCAATCTGATTGCGATGGCGAGTGAGCAAGGACCATAATGGTAACGTCATCTGTTCATCAGGGGATTGCGACAAGGATTTTTTGACCAATCGCATGGCGGCGATGCCATCTACCAACGAATGGTGAATTTTAAAATACAAGGCAAATCGCTGTGGTCGTTCGGCTGTTTCAGGTTCAATCCCTTCGATGATATGGCATTCCCACATGGGGTTGGACTTGTTTAACAGTTTGCCATGCTCCACAGACACATAGGCAAGCAACTCACGAATGCGGGCAGGCTGTGGCAGGGCAATATGGCGAAAGTGCTGAGTTAAGTCAAAATTATCATCTTTTTGCCAAAATAATAATCTATCTAACACTTGATTAAACGGAAAGCTTGGCGGTGTGGTTGATGTTTGCATTTGTTCCATTAAGGTTTTGACAAAGTCATGACCTGCATCTTTTGGGGGTTCAAATAAAAATAAACCACCGACATGCATCGGTTGCGTGCGTGATTCAAGCAACAAAAAAAGTTGGTCAACCAAGGTGAGAAGTCGCATCGCTTGTCCTTTTGTGTTTGGTATTTTTAACAGATTAAAATAAGAATGTTAAAATAAAAATATTGAAATAATGCAATATTATAATCAATCAAACGTCATCAGAACATGCTTTTGAGTGATGTTTGTACTAAAAATTAGCATACTTTGACAATAAAATTTATCAACCGATTGCTTTCTTTTTACGATATTTTACGTCATCATATCCGTTCATTATTAAATTTAGCCATTTTTTATGACTCAACTTCCTTACAGTTTCGCCAAACGTTACCAAATACTGGTCATTCCTGCTTCACAAATGGGTGAACCTGCCACCATTATGATGACTGAGAAAACTCCATTATCTGCTGTCAATGAATCCATTCGCTTTGCTCATGAGCAAGGTGATAAGCAAATGCCTTACTTTGAACGCTTAAGTGTGAATGAATTTGATAAGCGTTTGGCAGTTTTTTATCAAGGCAACACAGGTGAGTCACAACATATCGCCGCAGGGCTAGAAGACCACCCAGATTTGATGAGTTTGGCAGACAGTGTGCCTGAAACTGAAGATTTGATGGACAGTCAAGATGATGCCCCCATCATTCGCCTGATAAATGCCTTGCTGTCAGAAGCCATTCGCCTAAACGCTTCTGATATTCATATTGAAACTTTTGAAAAACGGTTGTCAGTGCGTTTTCGAGTTGATGGTGACATGCGAGAGGTGGTTAGCCCAAAACGCCAACTTGCCCCTTTATTGGTTTCTCGTATTAAAGTCATGGCAAAGCTTGACATTGCTGAAAAACGCATCCCACAAGATGGGCGTATCTCGTTGCGTCTGGCGGGACGTGAGGTGGATGTGCGGGTCTCTACCTTGCCGTCTAGCTTCGGTGAGAGGGTGGTCATGCGACTGTTAGACAAACAGGCAGGGCGACTGAACATAAGCTATCTTGGGCTTGCTGATGCTGACCATGCTCAGTTACAACGCCTAATCCATCGACCACATGGCATCATTTTGGTAACAGGACCGACAGGCTCAGGTAAGACCACCACGCTCTATGCCATCTTGACTGAACTTAATGATCAGACCCGCAATATTTTGACCGCCGAAGATCCCATTGAATTTCAGTTAGATGGTATTGGGCAGACGCAAGTGAATACTAAAGTGGACATGACCTTTGCTCGTAGCCTAAGAGCCATGCTCAGACAAGACCCTGATGTGGTGATGGTGGGGGAAATCCGTGACTTAGAGACGGCAGAGATTGCCGTACAAGCATCATTGACAGGGCATTTGGTATTATCTACCTTGCATACCAATACTGCCATTGGTGCAGTGACTCGTTTGCAAGATATGGGAGTTGAGCCGTTTTTGTTATCATCATCATTAATTGGGGTGGTTGCTCAACGTTTGGTACGAACCCTTTGCCCACACTGCCACACATGGCGAGATGCCACTGTCAGCGAAGCAAAGTTATTGCAAAACACAGATTTGAATCATCAACAAGTTAAAATTCCCATTCCCCAAGGTTGTGAGCAATGTAACCAATCAGGCTTTAAGGGACGCACTGCCATTTATGAAGTTGTCCCTATTGATGATGACTTGCGACAGATGATACATGAAAAAGTGGCAGAATACGACTTGGAGCGGTATGCTCGCAGTAAAACACCGTCCATAAGGCATGATGGCATAAGCAAAGTCTTGGCGGGTAAGACAACCTTAGAAGAAGTGCTAAGAGTAACAAGGCAGGGAAGTGATGGGTGATGATAATTTTATCATTTGTTTGTGTGTCTTGTATCATGTTAGCTAATCACTTAAAATCACTGTTTAACCCCAGTTTAACCCTAACTTTTTAGCATGACAAAGACCATGAGTAAAATTAATCAACTATTAGACACCTTAAACCAACACGGCTTTGAACCTGCTCAAATTAAAACTGACTCTGATAGCTTAAACCATTGGGGCAAAGACTGGACAAAACACTTTGACCCCAACGCATCAGTCATCATCTTCCCCAAATCCACCGAACAAGTACAAACCATTGTTCAAGCATGTAATGACTTATCACTCATCATCACCCCAAGTGGTGGACGCACAGGGTTATCAGCTGGGGCTGTTGCCAGTAATGGTGAAGTGGTCATCAGCCTTGATAAAATGAACCGCATCATCAACTATTATCCTGCTGATCGCATGGTGCATCTTCAAGCAGGAGTCATCACCAAAACCTTACAAGACTTCGCCGAAAGCCACGATTTGTATTATCCTGTGGATTTTGCTTCAGCAGGCTCAAGCCAAATTGGTGGCAACATCAGTACCAATGCTGGTGGTATTAAGGTCATTCGTTATGGCATGACCCGCCATTGGGTATTGGGCTTAACCGTCGTAACAGGCAAAGGCGATGTCTTACACTTAAACAACGGCATGACAAAAAACGCCACAGGCTATGATTTACGTCAGCTGTTTATCGGAGCAGAAGGCACGCTTGGCATCGTTACCGAAGCCCAAATCAGACTTGAACGTCAGCCCAAAAACTTGAGTGTCATGGTACTGGGCGTGCCAGAATTTGCCCATATCATGCAAATATTATCTGCTTTTCAAGCCAAGATGGATTTGACAGCATTTGAATTTTTTGATGATGTGGCGGTGAGCAAGCTTTTAGCCACAGGACATGTACAAAAACCGTTTGAAACAGATGCCCCATTTTATGCCTTGTTAGAGTTTGAAGCACCTTATGAGCCGATGATGGACATGGCGATGGCGATTTTTTCAGAGTGTATGGAGCAAGGTTGGATTATTGATGGGGTAATGAGCCAGTCGATTGCCCAAGCTCAAGAGCTGTGGAAGTTGCGAGAATACATTTCTGAAACCATTTCGGTTTTCACCCCCTATAAAAATGATGTGTCGGTACTGATTTGTCATGTGCCTGATTTTATCGCTGATATTGAGCAAATCGTGAGTAACAATTACCCTGATTTTGAGATTTGTTGGTTTGGTCATATTGGAGATGGCAATTTGCATTTAAATATCTTAAAACCTGATGACTTAAGCAAAGATGAGTTTTTTGAAAAATGCAAAACCGTCAATCATCATGTTTTTTCCACAGTCAAAAAATATCATGGTTCAATCTCAGCCGAGCATGGTGTGGGCATGACCAAAAAACCGTATTTAAATTACACACGCACTGATGAAGAAATTGGTTATCTAAAAGCGATTAAACAAGTCTTTGACCCTAATGGCATTATGAATAAAGGTAAGATTTTTGATTGATGTTTGATGAAAAAAAGATTAGATGAGCAAAAGATAAGCCGTCAAAAAGGCAGTATTTTTTGGCATCTGCTGGTTTGTGTGGCATGTGTTTGGGTGGCATGTGGCTTACTGACATGAGTGATGTATGTTGATATTGGCGATTTGTGTTGCCAAATTTGTGTCTACTTGTTTGCATAAAGTGACTAAGTGGGCTTTTATGGCATTAAAATGATACAAATCATCACCTGCAATGCGACAGGTCAAGCTTGGACTGGTGTTTGATGTTCTGACCACACCCACGCCATGTTCATATTCTAACCTTAGCCCATCGGTGGTGTCTAATTGTATCAACTTTGTTGATGTATTGGTAAGAAATGATTTTCCACGCTGATACCAGCCAAATAGGGCATCTATGATGGGTCGGTTGGTTGTTGGCAAAGGCAGATAGACATCACCAGTACTGACCACTGATGGTAAAGAATCTGTGATATTGGCTAGGCTCTTAGCGTGTTTGCTTAACCAAATCAATAAGCGTACCCCTGCATACATGGCATCGTCATGCAAGATAAAATGCCCATCATTAAAGATAAAATGCCCTGATAATTCTCCAGCAAATAGGGCGTGTCGATGTTCGTTTTTTAACGCATGACGCAGATGGCTGCTGCCCGTTTTACTTAAAATGGGCGTGCCACCATCACGTTGTATCAGTTTTGGCAACACATGTGAGCATTTGACATCAAATAGCACAGCAGGTTTGTTCTGTTCTTGTTGTGATTGATATTGTTGTGATTGATTAAGTAGGCGTGTGTCACTGATGGCAATATGCCCAAGTAGATACAACAGATTGTCTTGGCTAAACAGCCGTCCTTGTTCATCAATCACACACAAGCGATCGCCATCACCATCAAATGCCAATCCAAGTTTGGCATGATGCTTAACCACTGTGTTTGCCAGTTCTGTCAGCCTGTTTGCTTCGGTGGGGTCTGGGTTGCCTTTAGGAAAGTTACCATCAGCATTGTCATTAAGAACAATGACCGATTGGGCAAAGCCTGTCATTTGTATGATTTCATCAAACAACCGTTGGGCATAGGCGCTGGTTGCCCCATTGAGACAGTCAATCACCAATAAAGGCTTGGTGTGGTGATTTAAGCTGCCATTTGCCAAACCTTGATTCTGTTTTTGCGACATGGTCTTGGTGTCAATGTCAATCAACGTTTGACAAACCTGTTTAATCGCTTTTTGATAGTCGGTAAAAATATCTAAAGACTGTGCTGGTGGGTTTTGCTTGTCTGTGCCGTTATTTAAACTCATACGCCCATGCGCCATATCGCCAGTGATGTGAACATGAGCCATGCGTCGATAAAAATGCTCAATGTCGTTACTGTTTGGCGATTGGTGATGGGTGAGCCATTTGATGCCAGCATAATGCTTGGCAGAGTGGCTGGCGGTAACCATGATGCCATGACCTTCTTGCTGTTCGGCACAAAACACCATCATCGGTGTGGTTACAAGCCCTAAAGACAGCACCTTGATACCAACAGTGATTAAGGCATGGGTTAGCTTGTCTGCAATGATTGGGCTAAATTGTCTGGCATCAAAGCCCACCACCACCGTACTTGCCCCTGCTTGTTGATAATGCTCAGCAAACACATAAGCCAATACTGCCAAAAAATCATCGGTAAACAGGTCATGGTTGCCACGGATATCATAAGCTTTAAACAGTGGGTACTGAATAATGAACGGGTGAGGTAAGTTGACGGTTTCCATGTGCTGGTTTCTTTAGCGATGTTGGTGGTTGTCTCTTAACCATTTTGTTGCTTGGTTATTTTTTTGTTTTTTGACCATTTTATTTCTTGATTATTGTCTTAATTATTGTCTTGGTTGTTATTGTCGCCCTGTGTGTCCAAAACCACCTGTACCACGCATTGATGTGTGACCAAACTCATCAACGATGTCAAAAGTTGGTGATAACACTGGCACCACCACATATTGAGCCATACGCTCGGCGGGTTGTAAAATAAAATCGGTATCACTGCGATTCCAGATACTCACCATCAGCTCACCTTGATAATCTGAGTCAATCAACCCCACCAAATTGCCCAATACGATGCCGTGCTTATGCCCCAAACCAGAGCGTGGCAAAATCAGCCCTGCATAATTTGGGTCAGCGATATGAATGGCAAGCCCTGTCCCTATCAGTTCGGTCTGTCCTTGGCGTATGGTAATGGGTTCATCAATACAAGCCCGCAAATCAATGCCTGCACTGCCCATGGTGGCTTTTTGGGGAATGGGAAAATTGGGGTCTTGCCCAATTTTAGGGTTTAGAATTTTGACTTGAATGCTTTGCATGACGTATCCTATGTTTATGGCTTATCTTAGTTAAGAAATGTTATTTTGAATGGCATGTAAAATGCTTTTTTTAAGTTTAATATAAGCTTGGCTGTCTAAAAAACCATCATATTTAGGGATAACAAACCGATGACTGAATTTGGCAGGGAATCCTTTTAACACATAAATCTCATCAGACAAAAATAAGGCTTCGTCAATGTCATGGGTGATGATAAGGCAAGTCAGCTCCAGCCGTTGTTGTAATTGATGAAACCAATGATACATCTCATTTTTAGTCACAAAATCCAATGCCGAAAACGGCTCATCAAGCAACATAATGGGGTTATCGCTCAGATAGGTTCTTAGCAAGGCGGCTCGCTGTTTTTGTCCACCAGACAGATGATGTGGATATTGGTTTTCTAACCCATCAAGCCCAAAATAAGGCAGTTGTGGCTTAACCGTTTGGGCAATTTGTGATTTGGTTTGTCCTTTTAATAACAAAGGCAGGCTGATGTTGTCATACACGCTTTTAAATGGCAACAGCAAGTCTTTTTGTAGCATGTAGCCAACCGTACCTGCTTTGCCTGTGGTGTTGTTGCCGTTGATCCACACATCACCAGATGATGGCGTTATCAGCCCTGCGGCGATGTTAAATAACGTGGTCTTGCCAACACCACTTGCTCCGACAATACTGACCAGTTGTTTTTTTTGTACTTGCAAATCGATGCCTGCAAATAATGGCGACCCATTAAAGGCATGGTGAATGTCTTGTAATATCAGCATGGCATCTGTTGTGTTGTTCATTAGGTATTTTGTGGATATTTATGGTAAATAATCATTACTTACCCCAGCTTGTGGTGGTAGGGGCTTATCAATCAGTTTGTTGTCATAGACCCATTCATAAAATCTATCCCAGCGACCATAGTCAAATTTGCCCCAATCGCCATTATCATCAAGATATTGAGCAGACAGATATTTTTGGCTTGCCATTGCCAACTCTTCGTTGGTTTCTGGGGCGTATTTGAGTAATATTTTGGCACTGTCTTCTGGATTATGAGCGGCATAAACATAGCCCTTTTTAATGGCAGTTAGGGCGTGTTTGATTTTATCTGGATTACTCTGCAACGTGGTGTTGTTGGCGATAATGACAGGGCTATAATAGTCAAAAATGGGTTCATAATCTTTTAAAAAGAAAAAATCAGTTGCCACATTTTTTATTTGGGCATGGATACCGTCCCAGCCATAATAGGCTAAGATATAATCGAATTGGTTTAACCGTAAGGCAGTCGTGGCATCGGTGGTCTCACCAGGGATTTTTACCAAATCATCTCCCACGATATGAGCAACTGTGGCATCATCGATGGGGTCTTCCCATGTGGAGTAGCGTTTACCATTCAGGTCTTTTGGCTTGGTTGCTCCCAATGACTTTAATGACATCAAGCCTGCGGTATTATGCTGAGCAATGGCGGCAACGGCGGTGATGGGTACGTCCTTGACCAGTTTTTTAACCATATTGGGTTGAAAATAAATGCCCAAATCTGCTCGGTTGGTTGCCACCAATGTGGACGCACTGTCTTCACTGGGCTGAACGATTTTAACTTCCAACCCTTCTTCTGCAAAGTAGCCTTTATCTTGTGCCACATAAAGCCCTGTGTGGTTGGTGTTGGGTACCCAATCTAGTGAGATGACCAGTTCAGTTTTTGCGGTGTCATTGGCGTTATTGGCTTGATTGTCGGTTTTATCATTGGTAACGGTGCTGTCAGATTTGGGTTGACAAGCGGTTAATAACATCAGCAATGCCATCATGGTCATCATCAGCACCACCTTGATGGGTGTGTGTGAACGGTGGTCAATATGACAGATTGCCATGGGGGTAAAAAAGGGTGAGTACATAACGTTTCCTTAAATTTCTTTTTTTAAATTTCTTAAACCTTAATTAATGATGAATTTTTATAAAAAAATGTTAATCATGATAAACCAAATTATTGATACTCATGCTTTAATACTTGGCGTTCTAGCCACTTTACCAAAGCAATCAATAATAAAGTTAACACACTAATCAAAAAAATCACCGCAAACATGCTGTCTAAATCATAAGACTTACGCACACGGGTCATGTATACACCCAATCCATAATAACCGCCCAACCATTCAGCAATCACCGCTGAGATTAGGGCATAAGATAACGCAACCTTTAACCCTGTAAAAAAAGATGGCATGGCAGCAGGGATTTTAAGATGACGGTATAAATCTATTTTATCTGCTTGCATGGACTTGAACAGATTAAGATGTTCACGGCTGACTGATTGATAGCCATCAACCAATGCCACGGTGATGGGAAAAAATACCGATAAGACCACCAGCACCACTTTTGGGGTGATGCCATAGCCAAGCCAAATGATTAACAAAGGAGCAATGGCAATGGTGGGAATGGTTTGGTTAAGTAAAATTAATGGGTATACGGTTTGCTTAATGGTTTTGGACATGTCCATGGCAATCGACAGCACAAAGCTGATGACAAGACCAATGCCTGTGCCTAAAAATGCCGTTGCTAACGTGTATTTGGCATGGGTCATCAGCAAAACAAAGTCATTCACAAACGCCAGCACAATCTGCCAAGGTGATGGCAATAAATAATCAGGCAACAGCCCAAACTGAACCGAAAATTGCCATGCCAACAGTAAGCCAATTACCAGCACATGGCTTTTTATCAGCTTTTTGGTGCTGTACCAAAGTGTTGGCATGGTGAGTCCTTTTGCGTTGTTAGTTATGTGGTTGTTGTGTGGGTTATTATCAAACCACATGTTATCAAGCCACATTAAGCATGGTTTTAAGCATAACTGTCGGTACTTGGGCAGCCGCATATTAAATTTTTATCGCCATACACGTCATCAACCCGTCCAACCGATGGCCAGAACTTATGCCCACGAATATAATCCAATGGGAAAGCGGCGGTATCACGACTGTAAGGGTGCGACCAATCACTGCTGGCAATCACAAATGCTGTGTGTGGGGCATTAACCAATGGGTTATCATTGCTTGTCCAGCCATCTTTGCCCTCTTTGACTTGCATGGCTTCGGCTTTAATTTGTTTTAAAGCGGTGATAAAGCGGTCAAGCTCAGCTTTTGATTCAGATTCAGTTGGCTCAATCATTAATGTGCCAGCGACAGGAAAGCTCATGGTTGGGGCATGAAAGCCATAATCCATGAGACGTTTGGCAATGTCCGACTCGCTGATGCCTGTTTCTTCTTTTAATGGGCGAATGTCAATGATACATTCATGAGCCACGCGCCCATTTTTGCCAGTGTATAAGACAGGGTAGCTGTCTTTGAGTTTATTGGCAATGTAGTTGGCGTTGAGCAATGCCAGTTTGGTGGCTTGCGTCAGACCTTCAGCCCCCATCATGGTGATGTACATCCAAGTAATGGGCAAAATGCTGGCTGAGCCATAAGGGGCAGCTGAGACGGCACTGGTGTGATGACTGGCATTATGCACGGGGCTTACGCTGTGGTTGGTCATATAAGGGGCAAGGTGTGATTTCATACCGATGGGTCCCATACCCGGACCACCACCACCATGGGGGACACAAAAGGTCTTGTGCAGGTTCATGTGTAGCACGTCTGCCCCCACGTCAGCAGGTTGCATGATGCCAACTTGAGCATTCATGTTTGCTCCATCCATATAGACTTGACCGCCATGTTCATGGATAAGGTTGCAAATATCACGGATACCCTCTTCAAACACACCATGTGTCGATGGATAGGTTATCATCAATGCCCCAAGTTTGTCTGTGTGTTCTTGGCATTTGGCTTTTAAGTCGTCAGTATCGACATTACCATGTTCATCGGTATTCACCACCACCACGGTCATGCCCATCATCTGTGCGGTGGCAGGATTCGTGCCGTGGGCAGAGCGTGGGATTAGGCAAACATTTCGTTCGCTGTTACCATTGGCTTCATGATAACGGCGAATGGCAAGCAGACCTGCGTATTCACCTGATGCCCCAGAATTGGGTTGCATGGAGATTGCATCAAAACCTGTGATGGCCTTAAGTTGATTTTGCAACTCATCAATCATGGCGATATAGCCTGTTACTTGCTCACGGGGGGCAAATGGATGCACATTGGCAAACTCATTCCATGTGATGGGCAACATCTCACTGGTGGCATTTAATTTCATGGTACAACTGCCCAAAGAAATCATGCTGCGGTTCATCGCCAAGTCTTTATCTTCTAGTGACTTTAAGTAGCGAAGCATCTCATGTTCGGTGTGATGACTGTTAAAAACTTGATGGGTCAAAATGTCACTTTGTCTAAGCAGGTCATCGGGCAGGCAAATATCAGCTTGCTCTGGCAGTTGATGGGATTTATTGACAAACAGCTGAGTGAGTGCTTCAAAGTCAGTCTGATCGCTGGTTTCGCTAAAGCTAACAGACAGCTTGCCATCGCCATGTTGCCATAAGTTGTAGCCAACGTTGGCGGCATTTTCATAGATTTGCTGAGCCAGTTTTTCACTGCCACAATCAATCAGCACCGTATCAAAAAACAGCGAATGCACCACGTTGTTATCACCATCTGTTTGGCGGATAACATCAGCAAAGGCAGTTGCCATGGCGTGAATGCGATTGGCAATGCGTTTAACCCCAACCGCCCCATGATAAACGGCATACATGCCTGCCAAATTTGCCAGCAGAACTTGTGATGTGCAAATATTGGAATTGGCTTTTTCACGGCGGATATGTTGCTCACGAGTTTGCAATGCCATGCGTAAAGCCATGTTGCCTTGAGCATCTTTTGACACACCAATAATACGCCCTGGGGCTTGGCGTTTATGCTTATCGCTAAAAGCAAAATAAGCGGCATGTGGACCACCAAATCCCATGGGAATGCCAAACCGCTGGGTACTGCCCAAAGCAATGTCTGCTCCCATTTGGGCAGGAGACTTTAACAACACCAAACTCATGATGTCCGCCCCAACGATACAAATGGTTTTATTGCTCTTTAACTTGGTGATGATGTCGGTTAAATCAACCACATCTCCTTCACGCCCCACATATTGCAGATATGCACCAAAATAATCACCGTCGGTTGCTTTGGTAAAATCACCAACCACCACGTCCCAACCGAAATATTTGGCACGGGTACGAATAACGTCAAGCGTTTGTGGGTATGTTCGTTCATCAACAAAAAAACGCTCAGACTTAGATTTGCTGACACGTTTTGCCATTGCCATGCCTTCAGCGGCTGCCGTGGCCTCATCAAGCAGCGATGCCCCAGCCAAATCTAGCCCAGTCAAGTCGATACAGACTTGTTGAAAGTTCAACAACGCCTCTAACCGACCTTGTGAAATTTCAGCTTGATAAGGGGTATAGGCAGTGTACCAACCGGGATTTTCTAGCACATTACGTTGAATAACCGCTGGCAAGCGAGTGGGTGAATATCCTTGTCCAATATAGCTTTTATTCACCGTAATGTTATCAGCATGACGACGCAGTTTTGCCAACGCATGATGTTCACTGATGGCAGCAGGTAATTGCAGTTTGTTTGGCATACGCACAGGCTTAGGTACGGTATCATCAATAAAGCTGTCTAGGTCATCATAACCCAATGTTTTTAGCATTTGTGCTTGTGTGTCGCTGTCTGAACCAAGATGACGGTGGATAAAAGCATTTTCGTTAAACAATGTCGCAAATGTTTGCGTGGCTGATTGAGAGTGGCTCATATGACATTCCTTATGTGGTGTTGGCTTATGTGGCGTTGGCTTAGTTGATTGTTGATTGTTGATTATGGCTGATTGATTGGTTACTGATTGTCTGATGACTGATTAACAATGGCAAAGCGGTGGTCAATAGATGATTAGTTTGAGTTTAAGTTTAAGTTTAAAGCATCATACTCTATGCACAAAACGACGTTCATCAAAACGGAACTGCTCGCCATAGATGCCTTTCTCACTTCGTTCACCTGCCCCTAGCATCATGGCAATGTGTTGATGTTCATTCAATCCTAACAATTTTTTCATCGCTGGTTCATCAAAACCACCCATGGCACAGCTGTCAAAGCCATAAGCCCGCAACGCAAGCATCAGATTTTGAGCTGCCAAATACGCATTATTCACTGCCCACTCCTTGCGTTGTCTTTCATCATAAATGGGCGTTTTTATGGGACCTTTAAAAGCACGATGTCCTTTGATGACGGCTTTTTTTATCGGAGTCAGCACATTGGCAGGACCTGTGGTGAACGCCACAGGGATAAGCTTGCCATAGTAATCTTTGACAAGTTTGGGAACAGGCTTACTGGGGTATTGCTCAATGATTTGCTTGGCATGCTGACGCCATGTGTGGGTATTGGCGACAATGGCAATGAGTTTATTGGCAGTTTTGGCGGCATTTTGATTCATACAGAGTTGGTTGGCTCGTTGGCGTTTCTGTATTGACTCAATGACATAAAATTCCCAAGGTTGTAGATTGCTTGAGTTGGGGGCAAGCATTGCCAAACGCAGACAATCATCTAACACGTCATCAGAAATGGGTGTGTCAGTAAAGATGCGTACTGACCGTCTTGAGCTGACCACTGATTTAAACGCATCAAGATGAGGCGTGTGGTTGGGTGTGGCGATGCTGTTTTCTTTGATGCTGTTTTCTTTATTGTTATTTGCCATGTATCATTCCTAACTTGTTTCTAATCTGTTTCTAATCTGTTTCTAAGTCGTTCCTAAAGTGGCATTGATTGGTGATTGACTTTGTGATTACACGTAAGTCTTACATAAGCGCCATAGACTGACACGGTGGAACTCACCGACAAACTTTTTTAGGTAAAAGTGAACACTTTTATTGCGTTGTTTAAAATATTAAGACTGGCATTAATGTCTGTGTCATGAGTTTTTCCACAATTTTGCCATTGCCAGTTTCATTCATTCAAAGGTAATTTATCTAACTTATCATTACAAGCACGGCAAGTCATTGCAAGCGTGGCAAGTCTTAGAACTTGGATAAAACCCGTCCAACTCTTTAATTGTTTTGTCCCGCTTAGCCTTATAGATGAGTTGGCGTTTAAATTCATAACAGCCCAAGTCAGAGATGGCACGGCTTAGCTGGATTTTATGAGCTGGATTTTAAATGGCTGTTTTTAGCCCTTTGCTGTCGCCGACACAAACGCCGACACAAAGGGCTAAAACAAACAGATGGCTTGTCAGATACCACTGCTTAACCATTGTTTAACTATCATAAATCGCTTTAACTAAATCGTTTTAACTAAATCATTTTAACTATGACAACTCGTTTTTATAGTCGTCAGCACTTAATAAGCCATCAAAGTCTTCAGCATTGTCAGGTTTGATGCGAAAAAACCAACCATCACCATATGGGTCTGTATTGATGGTCTCTGGTGCATCTTCTAGCTCTTCGTTGATGGCAACGATTTCGCCAGAGATGGGGGCATAAACATCAGATGCCGCTTTGACTGATTCGACAACGGCAATTTCATCGTCAGCAGAGACATTGTCGCCCACTTCTGGCAATTCCACATAGACAATATCACCGAGCAAATCTTGAGCGTGTTCGGTAATGCCAACAGTAATCGTACCGTCATCTTCTTGGCGTAGCCATTCATGACTGGCGACATATTTTAGTTCAGCTGGAATGTTACTCATGGTTTTCTCCTAAAGATAGTGATTAAAAAAATATAGCGATTAAAAAATTACGAAAAAAGCTTGAAATTATGTTTTATGACCATCAAACCCATTATGACCATCAAACAAAGACCAAAAAATGAAAGCCAAAAAATTAAAATTGCACTTTGCCATTTCTGACAAATGGCAGTTTGATGACTTTGACTTCAGAGAATTTGCCTTTACCACGCAAATCCACCAACATCACATCACCTTCAGTAACGCTATCAGGCACACGGGCGATGGCAATCGATTGCTTAAGGGTTGGGGAAAATGTGCCACTGGTGATGATGCCTGTTTGTTCACTCAAACCTTGATTGATAAAGACTGGCATGCCCTCACGCAACACGCCTTTACCTTCTAGTAATAAGCCGACTTGCTTCATGGCAGTGCCATCAGCCTTGGACATATCACGCTTGGCAATCAAGGCATCACGACCGATAAAATCACGTTCATCTTCTGCTTCCTTGGTTTTAAAAGACAGCGTCCAGCCCATATTGCATTCATAAGGGCTGATGGACTCGTCCATATCATGACCGTATAGGTTCATGCCAGCTTCCATGCGTAAGGTATCCCTTGCTCCCAAACCTGCAGGTTTGATGCCCACTTGAAGCAAATCGGTAAAAAATGCTGATGCGTCATCACCAGGCAAAATCACTTCCACGCCATCTTCCCCTGTGTAGCCTGTGCGAGCAACAAACCAATCTGCCCCTTCAATATCGGTTAAATCTGCCCCAACAAACGGCTTTAAACCATCTAAAACATCTGCCCAGCTTGGTTTGGCTTGTTTGAGTTTGGTGATGGCGTTAGGTCCTTGCACAGCGAGCATGGCAAGCTCTGGGCGTTCGGTGATGGCGACATCAAAGTCATGGGCAACACTGATGAAGTGTGCCAAATCTTTATCACGAGTGGCAGCATTGGAGACAATGCGATATTGGGTTTCATCTTCGTTCATGCGATAGACAATCAAGTCATCAATCACCCCACCTTGTTCGTTAAGCATGCCAGAATATAAGGCTTTGCCAACAAACTTTAACTTAGCAACATCATTAGCGAGCAGCTTTTGTAGCCATGCCTTGGTATCTTTGCCTTGCACATCGCTGACCACCATGTGCGACACATCAAACATGCCTGCATCAGTGCGGACAGCATCATGTTCTTCTAACTGTGAACCATAATGAATGGGCAACTCCCAACCAGAAAAATCCACGATTTTACCGTTGTTATCCAGGTGGGATTGATAAAAAGGAGTGCGTTGTGAAGCAGTCATAAAAATCCTTAGCAAATAGGGTAAAGCAAACCATTAACATAAACGTTGAAGGCAATCAACCATCATAATAAACAATCAAAGCATCAAAATACGCTGTTATCTGAGTGATGAGCTGATTTGGCGTTGATTTTTACCCCATCTGTCCGTTTTACCTGAGATTTTCAACAGACAATGATGGTTGAATGTCTCCAACCGATTGGCTGTTTTCTCCCCTTCGGTGATGGCAATATGACATGATAACTTATCAGCTTGCCATGCTCTCCAGATTTTTCACGACCTTTTTGTTAATATGACCATGCTTACTATGACCATGCTTTAAGTCAATAAGTCAATATGACACATCAAAATGGGTGTGAGTGTTTCAGTCCTTTGACCTGAGCGATTGGCAGGGTGCATACGCCTTCGGTGGCAAAAGTATAACAAAGTATAAAAGTATTTTGTGCATGACATGTTTTGTGCATGACAACAGCACCAAGATAAAAATATCTAAGATAACCGTACCCAAGATAGATGCTATACTATGCCGTCTCCTGAAACATGCTTTCATTATGAAAAATTTCTGGCAAAATTACAAGGCAAATCATCACAAGATACATTTTCAGACACATTTTTAGCCACAGTTAAGTAAGGTAAAATAACCCCATGCACTGCGATATCTATAAATTCCCCAAATATGAAGATTTGTATGTCTATGTTGCTCGCCCCAATTATCCTGACGACATCGAGACGTTAACCGATTGGTTGGGCGTGTTGCCCAAGGCGTTTCGGACAAATTTGGGGCGCAGTGAATTTGTGATGCACCTAGATTTGGGCAACACCGATAAATTGGCTCGGGCAGATAAAGCTGACGTATTGGATAAGCTGGCATCACAAGGCTATTATGTGCAGATGCCACCAACAGACATATTGACTAAAACCGCCAAAAATCGTACCAAGCAAATGCAAGATAAACGCTATGACTGATGGGCAGGGCATGTTAAAATCTGACTTTACCCTATTGACATGCCTAGGTTGAAGATTGGACATATGATGGATTGGTTAAAAGACTTCATACTGAATTTACCGTTAGATGACATCAGCAACTGGGTCAGTCGTTTTGTGTTTTGGTGGAGTGATTTTGTTAAGGAAGTGCCAGCAGAACAATTGCCACTATATGCGTATGTTGGTGGCAGTGTTTTGGTGTTGTTATTATGGATTTTGGTGGTAAGAGCGTTGCCTAAGCCGATTGGTGGCATGAGCTGGGTGGTGTTATTGGCGGTATTGTTAACCCCTGGGACAGCCGCTGGTGATTCAGTTGAGCTTGCTCCTGCCAGTATTGGCGTGGTATATGGGCTGTTGACCAAAGACCACACCACAGCATTAACCAGCTTATTACCCATCATGGTGGTGATTGTGGTGGGTTTATTTTTGGGATTTTTGTGGCAACTTATCCGTACCGCCATTGAAAAAGCCTTGTACGAAGACAAACAACGCCGAGTGGCTGAGCAATTAGATGACTTTGATAATACCAATTACGATGCCAACCATTAAGATACCGTTCCTTAAAACCTACCTAAATCTACCCAAAGGCAAATTTAGCGTTTAAT